>Ga0185299_10000308_pt1 | contig 144475 bp, 139 predicted proteins | sample PaiPotPPA55metaG_FD_128002 | JGI IMG/M metagenome (GOLD analysis project Ga0185299, IMG submission 128002) | Iron sulfur acid spring bacterial and archeal communities from Banff, Canada, to study Microbial Dark Matter (Phase II) - Paint Pots PPA... ...
GTGATCCCATTCCTTCCGCCGCCTTCCGCTCGAGCTCGATGAGCGTCGAACGGTCGGCGTGTGATCGGACGGAGGTGGGGCCACTTCAAGCGTCCACAGTGGGGCCAGTTCAGATGTCCGCGCCCACATTTCGCGAAAGCCATCCCAACTACGACATCAACGTACGCAACGCTCGCTTCTTCGAGAGCGGGGACCTCATACTGCTCCACCACGCCTGCGAATCGATGCAAGCCGCCACCGACACCCCGTACTGGATTCGCGGACAAAACTGGTGGGCTTGCCACGAGACCGAGCGACCGCTGGACGACGATGCCTGCTTCGAGCTGTACTGCGATGCGTGTTTCAAACGATGGGCAGCCGAGGATCCGAGAGACCGGTCCCCCGGTGACCCCTGACAAATGACTACCCGACGAGGGGTCAGTTGTGGGCGCCTATCCGTTCGCCGCGAAGAGACCGCATGTGTGCGATCCGCGCATCAACCAAGTCGGCGGTCCCTATGTCACGGCGGTGTCTGACCGGACCAACCAGGAGGCTCGCACCGTGCTCAGCCAGTGACTCGGCCTCTCCCAATGAGTCGGCGATGCCCACCACGGCGCCGGAGCGGGAGGAAGTTAGGTACACGCCATCTTCACGTTGCTCGCATGCCGCCCAGTACCACCGGAGCCCTCGTGCCGCTGTGAGTTCCTCCGGAACAACAATCCGCTCGTCGGTGGCGAGCGGCTCCGGGTAGGTGCTCGGCACGATGTACTTGCAGACCGTGGCCTTTGGTTCGAAATCGTATTCGACGCGCTGAAGCTCGCCCGCGGCGGCAGCAGCGCAGAGGTCTACAAAATCCGCTCTGAGAAGCGGGATGACGTTTAGTGCCTCTGGGTCGCCGAAGCGACTGTTGTACTCGATCAACCGCACGCCCTTGCCCGTAGCGATGAACCCGCCGTAGAGCACGCCTTTGTAGCGTTCGCCCGTCTCGCGAGCGAGCGCGTCGATCACCTGCTCGTTAATCGATTGCGCCTCGGCGACGTCATTGCGATCGAGGAAGGGCAATGAGAAATCCGGGCAGGAGTAGGAACCCATGCCGCCAGTGTTAGGTCCTTGGTCACCTTCTCGAGCCCGCTTGTGGTCCTGCGCGAGCGGGCAGTGAATCACCGTCTCGCCGTCTGTAATCGTCTGGAGACTGAACTCCTCTCCCTCAAGACGCTCCTCTATCTCCACCCGTCCGTCCTTCTCGACGATGGCCTCCGCATAACTCAGCGCGTCATCCACGCAGTGCAAATGCTCGCCCATGACACGAACGCCCTTGCCCGCAGTCAAGCCGTCCGGCTTGACGACGACATCACCGAGTTCGACCATGTACTGCCGCAAGCCGGCCTTGCTGTCGAACACGCGGTACTCCGGATTGCCGGCTATGCGGTGCTGGTCGAGCAGCCGTCGGGCCCACGACTTGCTCCACTCGATCGCGGCAAGCTGTCGGGTTGGCCCAAAGACCGCAATGCCAAGCCTTCGTAACGCATCCGTGAATCCGGCTCCCAATGGCTCCTCCGGCCCTATGATCACAAGATCGGGTTCGACCTCGCGCGCGATTTTGACTAGGCCATCAACATCCAGCAACGAGCCGATAAATACGCGCTCGCACTGCTCCACCAGCCCGGGGATGGGAAGCTCGGTTAGACCGAACACGCGCGGCCGCTGAGGGCTCGCCACGCAAGCGGCCACAATCGCGTGGGTTCGAGCATCCTTCCCCACAACGAGCAGCTTCGGGCGCGTGCCAGCGAGACGCGTCATGGGAAACCGACCCTGCGCATGAATCCGACGCAATCGGAGTTGTCCGGTGACTGGTGGGGCAACAAGCGCATGATGACTACGGGGTACTGCAAGAGGCCGCACGGAGAGGGACTCTGTGCGGTGGCCAGACTACAACCATAGGTTCCACACCGAGAAGGGGCGGCGGTGCGACGAGGCCAGGATTACTCCGCTGTGGAGAGTCGTTTGGTCACGTGTTACACGATTTATGTAACATGTATCTCGGAACGTAGATGAGCGCCCGGACAGAAAGGTTGCCACCCGTTCAGAAGATCTCGAAGCAGCTTCTTGGCGCGAGGTACCGTCTGGAGATAGCCGCCTGGATCTCGGAGAGCGGCTCAGCGCCGATCAACCCCACCGAGCTCACCGAGCAACTGGCGCCGTTCTCGGAGAGCCCACCGCGATACACGAGCGTGGTCCAGGAACTGAACAAGCTCGCGGAGTCCGGCCTGCTGGTGCCCTTGAACTCTCAGATGCGAGAGGTCTACTTTGAGCGGCGCGACTCGGTCTTCTACGAGATGTGCCGTCGGCTGCGCGAAGAGGTCAAGCAAGAGCAGAGGGCTCCGTCCACGTAGCACGCTCGGCCGGCCGGACGGTCGCCTGGCGTCGCTCATCCGGCGCAAGCGGAAGTGTCACGGCGTCAGCGACCCATGCTTCGTCGCGTCAGCGCGTGCTCCAACCCCGAAGACCCCCAAGGCTCGCGAGGCGCGATCCTGTTCTCGGCGAGCCAGACGCGGAGATCCTCAGCGCTGAAGCGCACGTAGTGCCCGAGACGGTGATGTGGGATCTTGCGCGCACGAGCCTGCGCCAGGAGCCATGTCCGCGGCACGCCGAGGAGCTTGCTCGCGGCGATTGCGTCGAGCAGCGGCGCAAGCTCCGGCACCTCGCTCACGCCGCGCAGAGGAAGAACCGCCGTGCGGACTACGCGTCGGTAGCGTTGCCGACAGCTGGCCTTCGTCGTCAGCGTCAAGACCGCGACCCTCCTCGCTGGTCGACCCGGTCGGCAGGCCCCGCCTGCCGACCTGAGAGCAGAAAAGCGCCGGGGCCGGGTTCTGTCACGGCCAGACCGATAGGTCCCGCCGAAGGCGGCCCGTAAGGGTGGCCTTGACGGGTTCCGGTCGCGGCGCTATCGCCCTGGTCCGACTTGAGTCTCAGCCCATACGCAAGGCTTGGATCAATCGCGTCGCACATGCGCATGCCCTCTATGCGCTTCCGACGGGCGAGGATCGAACGGGACACCTCGCGAGCGCCCCGTGCTGCAACAGCGCTCCTCACCTTCGTCCCCGCCCAAACGGCGCTGGCTTCGACTCACGCGCGGACCGGCCATCAGGACGCGAGACGAACCATATTAGGGACAGATTCCCGAACGCGATTGCGCACGTCGGCCAATGCGGCCCTACTTTGCGGGCAACGTCGAGTGGGCGATCCTGGACTCGAACCAGGGACCTCTTCCTTATCAGAGAAGCGCTCTAACCGACTGAGCTAATCGCCCGCTCGCTGCGCGACTGCGCCATCGTAGCGTGCGCTTGCGCGCCAACGTCGGCGCCGCGAGCGGCCGCGCCGCAGCGGATGCGCGACCGTTAGCTGACCGCGCGCGGGCGCAGGCGCGCCGCGATTTCCTTCGCCGCCTGCGCGCTTTCGAGCACCAGCTCAACCCGGTAGCCGCCGCCGCGCGCCGGCCGTGCGCGGGCCTCCACGCCGAGCGCGCGCGTGAGCATCTCTTCGATCTCGCTCGCCGCGTGCCGCTCGTCGGGATGGAACGCCTCCGCGCGCCCGTTCGTGATGCGCTGCCGGGTAGACGCGCGGTTGCTCTCCCTCGCGCGCGCTTCGAGCACCCGCACCGACCAGGCCTCGGCCACGGCCGTCCGCGCCAGACGCGTGCGCGCCGCGTGGTCTTCGGCCAGCAGCAGCGCGCGTCCGTGGCCTTCGCTCAGCGCCCCCTCCTGGATCAGCTCGATGACCTCGTCCGCCAGGTCGAGCAGGCGTATCAGGTTGCTGACCGCGACCCGCGAGCGACCGACGCGCCGCCCGACCTCTTCGCGCGTCAGGCCCAGCTCCTCGATCAGCGCCGCGCAAGCGACCGCCTCCTCGATCGGGCTCAGGTCCGAGCGCGCCATGTTCTCGATCAGCGCGAGCTCGAGCACCTCCGAGTCGGCGCGCTCGCGCACGATCGCCGGAATCGACTCGAGCCCGGCCAGGCGCGCCGCGCGCAGGCGGCGCTCCCCCGCGATCAGCTCGTAGCTTCCTCCCGGGCGCGGGCGCACGAGCACGGGCTGCAGCACTCCGCGCTCCGACAGTGATTCGGCGAGCGTCTGAAGCGCGTCCTCGTCAAAGCGCCTGCGCGGCTGGCGCGAGCTCGCGACGATCAGCTCGAGCGGAAGCTCGCGCAGCTCAACGTCCGCCGCGCCCGCGCCCGGCTGCCCCGGCGGCTCGCTCGACGCCGACAGGATCGCCTGCAGGCCGCGGCCCATGCCCGGGATCGGCTTAGCCACGCGCCGCCACCTCCTTTGCCAGCTCGAAGTACGCCTCCGCGCCCGCGCTGTGCGGATCGTGGTGCGTCACCGGCAGGCCGTAGCTCGGCGCCTCGCCCACGCGCACGTTGCGCGGTATCACCGTCGAGAACACGAGGTCGGGGAAGTGCTCGCGCACCTCGCGCTCGACGTCGCGCCCGAGGCGCGTGCGGTTGTCGTGCATCGTCAGGATCATGCCCGCGATCGTCAGGCTCGGGTTGAGCTCTCGCTGCACCAGCGCGAGCGTATCGAGCAGCCCGGCCAGGCCCTCGAGCGCGAAGTACTCCGTCTGCACCGGCACGATCACGCGATCCGCCGCCACCAGCGCGCTCACCGTCAGTGGCCCCAGCGACGGCGGGCAGTCCAGGAGCAGGAAGCGATAGCGCTCGCGCAGCGGCTGCAGGCACTCGCGCAGCCGCTGCTCGAAGCCCGCGATCCGCGGGAGCTCCACGTTCGCTCCCGCGAGCCCCGCTCCCGCCGGCACGAGCTCGAGGCCCGCGACGCTCGTCTTCGTCACCGCGTCGTCGATCGCCGCCTCGCCCGCCAGAACCTCATACAGGCCCGGCGCACGCGTGCGCGGCACGCCCAAGCCAACCGTCGCGTTGGCTTGCGGATCGACGTCGACGACGAGCGTGCGGTAGCCGGCCTCGGCGATGCACGCGCTCACGTTCACCGCCGTCGTCGTCTTCCCCACGCCGCCCTTCTGGTTCGCGATCGCGTACACCGTCATCACCGTCACCCCAAGCTAGCCGCGCCCGCGGTCAGACGGCGCGGCCGCGAGCGCGCGCTTGCGCGCGACGCCCACGCGCCGCGGAAACCGGGCGGGCGTCTCGGCTACCTTCACGAACACGTGCAGATGCCGCTCGCGAGCGCCCGCGAACGGGTGCACCCGGCGGATCTCGCGGAGCTCGAGCCCCAGCTGCGACGCCGCGGCTACGGCCTGCGCCTCCTCGCCGGGCGTCCGCCGTCCGCGCCAGTCCACGAGCGCCCCACCCACCCGCAGCAGGGGCGCCGCATACTCGAGCACCACCGGCTGCGGCGCGAGCGCGCGCGCGAGCACCACGTCGTTCGCCCGCATGCCCTCCTCCCACTCCTCCGCCCGGGTGCAGACCACGTGCGCGTTCTCGACGAGTCCCGCCGCGCTCGCGCGCTCGAGGAACTCGCACTCCCGGCGCTGGCTCTCGACCAGGTACACGCGCGCGCGCGGAAGCGCGACGGCGAGAGGCAAGCCCGGAAATCCAGCCCCCGAGCCCATGTCCGCAATCGTGCTCGCCGCACGCACGAGCTCTACCTCGAGTGCAACCAGAGAGTCCGCAATGTGGGCATCTCTCGCCGCGCGCGGGTCGCGCACCGCCGTCGGAGCGTGCTGATCGCGCGTCAGGAGCGCCAGGATCGCCGCCAACTGGCGCGCCTGCTTGTCGCTCAAGTCGAGCTTTAGCTCGCCGATCAGCGCAGACGGATCAGCGGTCATCGGAGCGCTGTAAAACGTGAAACATCGCCAGCAGGCTAGCGACGGGTGTAAAACGTGAAACGGTCGTCGGGTGGGGCCGGTATCGCAGTCCGCCGCCAAACATCCGCAGCAGGCTCGCGACGGGTGTAAAACGTGAAACGGTCGTCGGGTGGGGTCAGGTATCGCAGTCCGCCGCCCGCGCGGAGGTCGAGCGGACGGCGTAGCCGATGTCCCAGAGCTCGACCCGCGGGTTCGCGGACTGTAAAACGTGAAACGGCTGGCGCGAGTCCCAGTGGCAGCGGTTCGGCATGCACGAGCCATTGCCGGCCAGCGCGCCCGACCGTCGTGAAACAGCCCTAGCCGGCCGAGACGACGATGTAGCGGTCGGGTTCCTCGCCCTCGCTGTGGGTCGAGATCCCCTCGCGGTCGCGCAGGTGTTCGTGGATCACCCGCCGCTCGGACGGCGGCATCGCGTCGAGGTCCACCGGGCTACCCGAGCGCAGCGCCTCGTCGGCAGCGTCGTCCGCGTCCGCCTTCAGCACTTCGCTGCGCCGTTCGCGGTAGCCGTCGGCGTCGATCGTGACGCGCACCTCCGACGGGCCGTCGGGGAACACGATCCGCTGCGCGAGGTGCTGCACCGCTTCGATCGTCTGCCCGTGGCGGCCGATGAAGAGGCCCACGTCATCGCCCTCCAGGCGGCCGATCAGCTGCCCTTCGCCCTCCTCGACCTCCACATCGACGTCGAGACCGAGGCCCTCGGCGATCTCCTCGAGCAGCTCCTCGAGCGCCACCGCCGGCTCGATCAGGTTGTCCTCCGTGTCGCCGGAGCTAGTCACCGGCGCCGGCCCGAGCGTTTCTTTTTCTTGCGCGGCGGGCGCGGTGGCGGCGCGCTCGGGCGCGCGCTGCCAACGCCCGCGAGCACCGGCTCGGCCTTGCGCACAGCGTCGCCCGAGGGCGCGTCCGGTCTCCCGTTCGGGGAGCCGCCGCGGCCGGGCTTGTCGCCTTTCGCCGGCGGTTTCGGCGGCGGGGGCATCAGGCGGCGGATCACCAGCTGCTGGCCGATCGTCCACATGTTCGTCGTGATCCAGTACACGAGCAGCCCCGCCGGGAATCTGAAGATCAGCGCCACGAACACGAACGGCAGAATCAGCATCATCCGCCGCTGGTTCGGGTCCGCCGTCGCCGTCGCCACCATCGTCGAGACGACCTGCGAACCCACGTACAGGACGAGCAGCACGATCAACGCCGCTCCCGTCGACTTGTTCGTGATGTCGGGCAGGAAGAGGAACTTCGCCGAGTGCGGCGCGACCGCGTTGCAGCTCGTTTTTTCGATGTATTTGCCGGGCAGGTGCGCGACGCTCGCGACGACGTTCGCGTGGCCGCCGAAGGCGGCTTTCGCGTGCGCGCCGAGGGTGTTGTAGGCATGGACGAGCTGCGAGCCGCAGATGTGCTTCTTCAGGTCGCTGCGCAGCATGTAGAACAGCGAGACGAACACCGGCAGCTGCAGCAGCAGCGGAAGGCACGACGCGAGCGGGTTGATTTTGTTCTCGCGGTAGAAATTCATCAGCTCCTGCTGCTGGCGCTGCTTGTCGTCCTTGTACTTCTCTTTCAGCGCCTGCATCTCCGGGACGTGGCGCTGCATCTCCTGCATCGCCTTCAGCTGCCGGAACGTCAGCGGCACGAGCAGCGCGCGGATCACGACCGTCAGCCCGACGATCGCGAGGCCCCAGCTCCCGCCCACGAGGTGGGCGTGGATGAACACCATCACCGCTTCGAAGGCGCTGATCAGCGGTGAAAAGGCGTTCTGGATGATGTTGCCGAGGAGCATCGTCTAGATCGTCGTCGTCAGCGGCGCGTCACCGCCGCTCGTGCGCATCCGCGAGCGCGCTCGAGCTTCGTCGCGCGCGGCGGGCGGGGAACCGCTCATGCGCGCGCTCCCTGCGCGCGCTTGAACACCCGCTGCGAGTGCACGGGATCGTACCCCCCGTCGCTCCACGGGTTGCACCGCAGGACGCGCCACGCCGCGAGCACCACTCCGCGCAGCAGCCCGTACTCGCGGATCGCATCGAGGGCGTAGCGCGAACACGACGGCTCGTACTTGCAGCGCCTCGGAAGTCCCGGTGAGATCACGTGTCGGTAGATCAGCAGCGGCGCGATCGCGATCGCGCGCGCCGCCCGCACGGGCGGGCTCGGGCGGGAGCCCGCAGCCGCTTTCGCGTCGGCGCTCATGCGCCGGTCTCGCTTGCCGGCGCCGGCGACTCGCCGCTGTCCCCATCCGCCGCGCTCGACGGCGTAAGTCCGACTTTGTCGATCAACTCACTGAGAGAAGCCGCGACGCCCTGCAGTCCCTCGCGCTCGGCGAGCTCGCCCGCGGGCGGGCGGGCGACCAGCACCACGTCCTGGCCCGCCGACAGGCGCGGCTCCGCGTGCGCGAACGCCTCCCGCAGCAGCCGCTTGACCTTGTTGCGCTGGACCGCGTTGCCCACCTTTCGCGACACCGACAGCCCCAGCCGCGGGCGTGTCGCGGCGGTGTTCGCGAACGCGTACAGGACGAGGTGACGGTTCGCCGTCGAGCGCCCGTGCCGATACACGCGCTCGAACTCCGCGCTACGCGATAGCCGACCGCTCCGCGCGGAGCGCGCGTTGTTCATGCGCGCCTCACGTCACGCCGAAAGGCGCTTACGGCCCTTGTCGCGGCGGCGCTTCAGCGTCAGCCGACCCGCGCGCGTGCGCATCCGAGCACGAAAGCCGTGCGTGCGAGCTCGCTTGCGCTTCTTTGGCTGATACGTGCGCTTCATCGTCTCCGTGTGCTCGATGCGCCCCCGGTCGGGTCGTCTCGGCGTGGGCCGCTGCGGTCAGCCCAGTATAGGCTCGCGCGCGGCTTCGTCAGCGCACACGCGGAATTTTCCGCCAAATGCGAGCACCCGCCTCGACGCCCGAAACCCCAGCGCTATAGTCGCTGCCGCCGGGTCCGTCCGGGCCCCACCTCGATAAGAGCAGTCGACTTCCTATCTAGGAGGGAAGCGGACGCATGCTGCCGTGAACACCGAGCTTGACCAGATCTGGGCGCGCGTTCAAGCACAGCTCGAGCTCGCCGTGGACGGGTCCACCTACCGCATCTGGCTCGCGCCGCTGCGCGCGAGAGAGGTCAGCGACAGTCGCTTCGTGATCGAGACCCCCGCCTACGCCGAGCGCTGGATCCGCGAGCGCTTCGGACACCTGCTGCAGGACACCGTCTCGCTCGTCGCGGGCGCGGGAACGCCCATCGAGCTCGTCGCGCGCCGCGACAGCGGAGGCGCCGTGCCGGTGCTGCGCGCGCCGGAGGAGACGCTCAAGCTTCCGCGCGAGTCCATCGCCGGCAACACCAAACTCACCTTCGAGCAGTTCGTCATCGGCGACTCCAACCGCCTCGCGCACGCCGCCGCGCTCGCCGTCGCCGAGATGCCGGCCAGCGCGTACAACCCGCTGTACATCTGCGGTCCCCCCGGCGTCGGCAAGACGCACCTGCTCAGCGCCATCGCCGAGCTCCTGCGATCTCACAGCCCGTCGCTCAGCGTCCGCGCGACCAGCGGTGAGGCGTTTACGAACGAGTTCATCGGCGCGCTCGGCTCTCGCCACACCGACCGCTTCAAGGCGCGCTTTCGCCACATCGACGTGCTCCTGCTCGACGACGTCCACTTCATCGAGCGTAAGGCCCGCACCGAGGAGGAGTTCTTCCACACCTTCAACGCGCTGCACGACTCCGGGCGTCAGATCGTCATCACCTCCGACCGACCGCCGCGCGATCTGCAGGCGCTCGAGGAACGCTTGCGCGAGCGTTTCTGCAGCGGCCTCGTCGCGGAGATCGAGCCGCCCGAGTTCGGGACCCGCGTCGCCATCCTGCGCAAGCGCGCCGCCCACGACGGCATCGAGCTCCCCCACGACGGCGCGCTCGAGGCGATCGCCGAGCACGTCGACTCCAACGTCCGCGCGCTCGAGGGTGCGCTGATCCGCGTCGTCGCCTTTGCGTCGCTCACGCGGCGGGCGCTCACCGCCGAGCTCGCGCACCACGTCCTGGACTCGCTCTACCCGCGCGCCTCGCGGGCGCGTTCGCTCGCCGACATCCAGGCCGCGATCTGCCAGCAGTTCGGGCTCTCGCCCGAGGAGCTGCTCTCCGCCGACCGCTCGCGTCGCGTCGCCTGGCCGCGGCAGCTCGGCATGTACCTCGCGCGCGAGCTCACGCACGAGTCCCTGCCCGCGATCGGCCGCCACTTCGGCGGACGCGACCACAGTACCGTCCTGCACGCGTGGAAGCGCACCCGCGCTCGCCTCGCCATCGACAGCACGACGCGCACTACCCTCGAGCAGCTGTGTACACACCTGCAGCTCGAGCTGCCGGCGGGCGCCACGGCCCACGCGCCCGACCGCGCCGACTGAAAGACTCCACCGTTCCGTCCACAGCACCCGCCCCTTATCGCGAACGCGTCTGACGGCGCCGTAAGGCGTTATCAACACCATCAACAACCCCTACTAACACTCTTTCGATAGGTCGTAGTAATGAAGCTTTCTCTCGCCACACCCGATCTGCTAGCGCAGCTTCAGACCGCTACGCGCGTCGCGTCGCCGCGCAGCGCGGTCCAGGCGCTGTCAGGCGTCAAGATCGACGCGGAGGGCGACGGTCCGGTGCGACTGCTTGCGACCGACATGGATGTCGGCGTCAGCGTCCCCCTGGGCGCCGATGTCGCCTCGCCCGGCAGCGCCGTGCTGCCCGCGCGCCTACTGCTCGACGTTGTCCGCGCCCTCCCCGCGTCCGAGCTCACCCTCGAGCTGCGCGCCGCCCAGAGCGACGTCGAGCTCGTCTGCGGATCCGCCACCTTCCACCTGCGCCTGCTGCGCTCCGAGGACTTCCCCACGCTGCCCTCGCCGTCCTCCGAGAACCGCGTCACGCTCCCCGGCGACGCGTTCGTCCAGACCGTCACCCGCGTCGCCCGCGCCGCCTCTCACGACGAGACCCGGCCCGTCCTCACCGGCATCCTCATGTCCGCCTCCGCGCAGAGCCTGCGTATGGTCGCCACCGACTCGTACCGCCTCAGCGTCAAGGAGACCGCGCTCGACGACGAGCTCGACGGCACCCTCGAGGCCAACGTGCCCGCACGTGCGCTCTCCGAGCTCGTGCGCATCGCCCAGGCCGCCGCGAGCGAGACCGTCGCGGTCAGCGTCGGGCAGAACCAGGCCGTGTTCGAGGTCGGCGACGTCATCCTCTCCACCCGACTCATCGACGGCCAGTTCCCCAACTACCGCCAGCTCCTCCCCGAGAGCGTCGAGCACGAGCTGCGCGTCGCCACCGCCGAGCTCACCGACGTCGTCCGCCGCATCAGCCTGCTCGCGCTCAAGAACCAGCCGCTCCGCCTCGCGTTCACAGAGGGCGCGCTCGCACTGTCCGCGCAGACGCCCGACGTCGGCGAGGCCAGCGAGTCGATCCCCGTGCCGTTCCACGGCGACACCTTCGAGATCGGCTTCAATCCCGAGTTCCTCCGCGATGGTCTCGAAAGCGTCGAGTCCGATGAGCTCGTGCTCAAGCTCATCAGCCCGCTGCGGCCCGGACTGATCGAATCTCCCGAGCCCGGCGAATTCGTCTATCTGCTCATGCCCATCCGGCTCAACGTGTGACCCCGCCGCCATGTTCGTCGAGCGCGTCGATCTGCGCGACTTCCGCTCCTACGCCCGCGCCAGCGCCGCCATCGGGCCTGGGCTGACCGTCGTCCACGGACCCAACGGGGCCGGCAAGTCCAACCTGCTCGAGGCGATCTACTACGGCTGCACGGGTCACTCGCCGCGCACGCGCAGCGAGCGCGAGCTCGTGCGCTTCGGCGCCCGCGCCACGCGCGTCGTCGTGCAGCTCAGCGACGGCTCGCACACGCACGAGCTCAGCGTCGGCTACGAAGGGCCCGCCGCCGGCCGTCCCGCCGCCAAGCACATGCGCTGCGACCGAGCACCCGTCGAGCGCATGCTCGACGTCGACGCGCGCCCGCTTCTCAGCGTCTTCGAGCCCGACCGCCTCGAGCTCGTCAAGGGCGCCCCAGGCTCCCGCCGCGCCCACCTCGACCAGCTCGTCGCCGCGCTGTGGCCCACGCGCGCCCACCACCGCCGCGAGTACTCGCGCGTGCTCGCGCAGCGCAACGCCCTGCTCGCCCGCATCCGTTCCCGTTCCGCCTCCCGCGCCACACTCTCGAGCTGGGACCGTGAGCTCGCCCGCAGCGCCATCGCCGTGGGCGCCGATCGCGCCGCCGCCGTCACCCTGCTCGTCGAGCCCTTTTCCGCCCGCGCCGCGCAGCTTGGCTGCAACGGTCTGCTCGAGCTCTCCTATCGCCCCCGCAGCGCCGCGCGCACGGAGGACGAGTTCCTCGCCGAGCTGCACCAGCATCTCGAGCGCGACCTCGAGCGCGGCTTCTCCAGCCACGGACCGCACCGCGACGAGCTCGCCATCGTCCGCGATGGTCGCGAGCTGCGCACGTATGGGTCTCAGGGCGAACAGCGCCTCGCCCTGCTCGCGCTGCTCCTTGCCGAGCGCTCCGTCCTCGAGCGCGAACGCGGGCGTCTCCCGCTGATGCTCCTCGACGACGTCATGAGCGAGCTCGACCGCGACCGCCGCGAGCTGCTCGTCGAGGATCTCGGCGCCGGCGGGCAGACCGTCATCGCCACCACCGACCTCGCCCACGTACCGCACGCGTCGCGTTCGGGCGTCGCGCGGTTGCGCGTCGGTGGCGGCACCGTCCTCGGTGAGGCCGCCGCGGCGTGAGGCCGGCGCGCGCGTCATCCGAGGCGACCGACGCGCGCGCGCGTGGGGCGCGCGAGGTGGCCGACGCGAAGCGCGAGGTCGCGGCTCGCTCGACGGGAGGGCTGCGCGCGCGCGCGCCCCGCCCACTCGCGCGCGCGCTCGAGGAGCTCGCCGCCGAGCTCGCGCCGATGTCCGTGCTCGGGCGCGTGCAGACGGTGTGGGAGCGCGCGACCGGTCCCGCGATCGCCGCCGCGGCCACGCCGGTGGCCGAGCGCGAGGGCGTGCTCACGGTTCGCTGCGAGTCCTCCGTGTGGTCGCACGAGCTCGAAATGCTCTCCAGCGAGCTCGTCGAATCGCTCAACTCGGAGCTCGGCTGCGAGGCCGTCGTCAAGCTGCGCTGCAGGAGCGCGTGAGCCCGCCTCCAGAAGGGCGATAGCGCGCCAACTTCGGAGCTGCGCAAAACCGCGTTTTTGCTCGAGTTTGCAGGGATTTACGGGCGCCGACCGCCGCGGTTTCCGCCCCCCGCCGTGCTATCATGAGTTATGTAATCAGCCCCCTGTAAGCCGTGGACGAAGCGCCCCGGATTCCGGGGCGTTCCCATGTCATCGGAGGTCCATTGGCGGGACCCAGCAAAAGCTCAAACGGCGCCCCCGAAAAGGGCCGCAAGAACACCCAGCCGAAGGCGGCAGCCTCGAGTTACGACGCGCAGGACATCACTGTACTCGAGGGCCTCGAGGCGGTCCGCAAGCGCCCGGGCATGTACATCGGCTCGACCGGTCCGCTGGGGCTGCACCACCTCGTCTACGAGGTCGTCGACAACTCGGTCGACGAGGCGATCGCGGGCTTCTGCGGCAATGTCGAGCTGACCATCCATCCCGACAACTCGATCACCGTCGCCGACGACGGCCGCGGCATCCCCGTGGCGGTGATGCAGAAGGAGAAAAAGCCCGCGGTCGAAGTCGTGCTGACGGTCCTTCACTCGGGCGGGAAGTTCGGCGACGGCGGCGGCTACAAGGTCTCGGGAGGCCTGCACGGCGTCGGCGTGTCAGTCGTCAACGCGCTGTCCGAGAGCCTGCACGTCGAGATCCGCCGCGACGGGCACCGCTTCACGCAGGAGTACTCGCGCGGCGAGCCGCAGGGCGAGCTCGAGAAGGGCGACAAGCTCTCAGCCGGAGAGTCCACCGGCACGACGATCACGTTTCTACCCGACGCCGACGTGTTCGAGACGCTCGAGTTCGACTTCCGCACCCTCGAAGAGCGTCTGCGCGAGACCGCGTTCCTCACGCGCGGGCTCCAGATCTCGATCGTCGACGAGCGCGGCGAGGGCCACTCCGCGTCGTTTCGCTACGAGGGCGGCATCGAGGACTTTGTCTCCTACCTCAACGAGAACAAGGAAACGGTCCACCGCAAGGTGATCTTCTTCTCCGGCGAGAGCGAGGAGGGCGCGGCGGAGGTCGCGATGCAGTGGAACTCCTCCTACCAGGAGTCCGTTCACTCGTTCGCCAACAACATCAACACGCGCGAGGGCGGCTCGCACCTGAGCGGCTTTCGCTCCGCGCTCACGCGCACGCTGAACAAGTACGCGCGCGACCACAGCCTGCTGAAGGAGAAAGAGGAGAACCTCTCCGGCGAGGACGTGCGCGAGGGCCTCACTGCGGTCGTGTCCGTCAAGCTGCGCGACCCGCAGTTCGAGGGACAGACGAAGACCAAGCTCGGCAACCCGGGCATGGCCGGCTTCGTCGAGTCGATCGTCAACACAGGCCTCGGTGACTTTCTCGAGGAGAATCCGAGCGAGGCTCGCGCGGTGATCATGAAGGCCGTGCAAGCTCAGCGCGCGCGCGAAGCCGCACGCAAGGCGCGCGACCTCACGCGGCGCAAGTCCGCCCTTGAGAACTCGACGCTCCCCGGCAAGCTCGCTGACTGCTCGGTCAAGGACCCCGCGCTCGCGGAGCTGTTCGTCGTCGAGGGCGACTCCGCCGGCGGCTCCGCCAAGCAGGGGCGCGACCGCAACACGCAGGCCGTCTTGCCGCTGCGCGGCAAGATCCTCAACGTCGAGAAGTCACGCATCGACAAGGTGCTCCAGAACGCGGAGGTCCAGGCGCTGATAACTGCCATCGGCACGGGCGTGCGCGACGAGTTCAACCTCGAGTCCGCGAGGTATCACAAAGTCGTGCTGATGGCGGATGCCGACGTCGATGGCGCTCACATCAGGACGCTCGTCTTGACGCTGCTCTTCCGCGAGATGCAGGAGCTGATCGAGGCCGGCTACGTCTATATCGCCAAGCCGCCGCTGTACAAGCTCAAGCAGGGCTCGCGCGAACGCTACATCGAGAAGGAGTCCGAGCTCGAGGAGATCCTGCTCGCGGACAAGTGGGACAAGCTCGACGTCTTCGACCGTCACGGCACGCAGTTCAAGCTGACCGAAGCCCGCTGGCAGCGCTTCTCGCGGCTGCTCAAGCAGTACCAGGGATGGGCATCGTCGTTGCGCCACGTCCACGGTCACGAGGTAGTGCAGTTCCTCGAGGAGTCCTCGCTGCTCGGCGAAGGCACGCTCGGCGCCGACGCGGCTGTCGAGCTGCTCGGGCGCGCCGGCCTCGAGGGCGAGACGCACGCGACGGAGGTCGTCGGTCGCGACAACGGCGAGATCAAGGTGCGCGCGGTCGAGTCGAAGACGGGCTTCGCGCGCACCCACCTGTTGGCCGCGTCGCTGTTCGACTCTCAGGAGTACAGGTCGCTGGTGCGCGTGCACGCGCAGCTGATCGAACTCGCGGGCGTGCCGCCGTTCGATGTTCGCCTCGGCGACGGGCGCGAGACAGCCGCGAGCTTCGAGGCCCTACGCGACGCCGTGCTGCACGTCGCGCAGCGGGGAGTGAAACTGCAGCGCTTCAAGGGACTCGGCGAGATGAACGCCGACCAGCTCGGCGAAACGACGATGGCTCCCGCGACGCGTACGCTCGCGCAGGTGACGCTCGAGGACGCCGCGGCCGCCGACAGGGTCTTCTCGATGCTCATGGGCGACCAGGTCGAGCCACGGCGCGCGTTCATCGAGGACAACGCTCGCGCGGTTGCGAACCTCGATGTGTAACGCGCCAACAGACGTACGGATCTCTGCGGAGGTGACACGTGGCATCCGCTGACGTGATCAGCGGCGGCAACATCGAACCGCGGGCGCTCGAGGACGAGATGCGCACCGCGTACCTCGACTACGCCATGTCCGTCATCGTCGGACGCGCGCTGCCCGACGTGCGCGATGGCCTGAAGCCGGTCCACAGGCGCGTGCTGTACGCGATGAACGAGCTCGGCATCGGGCCCACCCGCTCCTATTCCAAGTGCGCGAAGATCGTCGGAGAGGTGATGGGCAACTATCACCCGCACGGCGACGCCGCGATCTACGACGCGCTCGTGCGCATGGCGCAGGAGTTTTCGATGCGCGCCGAGCTCATCGACGGCCAGGGGAACTTCGGATCGGTCGACGACGATCCGCCCGCGGCCATGAGGTACACCGAGGCGCGGCTGTCGCGAATCGCGACCGAGATGCTGCGCGACCTCGACATGGACACTGTCGACTTCGGGCCCAACTACGACGGTTCGCGCCGCGAACCTCTCGTCCTGCCGTCGCGGTTCCCTAACCTGCTCGTCAACGGCTCGTCGGGCATCGCCGTTGGGATGGCCACGAACATCCCTCCGCACAACCTACGCGAGGTGATCGACGCGACGATCGCCTACATCGACGATCCCCAGATCGATACCGCGGGGCTGATGAAACACGTCAAAGGGCCCGACTTCCCCACCGGCGGGATCATCCTCGGCCGCGGCGGCATCAAGGAGGCGTACGAGACGGGCCGCGGTCGCGTGCGCGTCCAGGCGCGTGCGCACGTCGAGCCGCTCAAGCAGGGCAAAGAGGCGATCGTCGTCACCGAGCTGCCGTTCATGGTCAAGAAGGGTGGCGACGGCGGACTGATCCCGAAGATCGCCGATCTCGTCAAAGACGGCCGCATTCCTGAGATCGCCGATCTCGAGGACCACTCGGACAAGCGCGGGATGCGGCTCGTCATCGAGCTCAAGCGCGACGCGATCCCGAAGGTCGTGCTCAACAAGCTCTACAAGCACACGCCCATGCAGACGACCTTCGGCGTGAACATGGTCGCGCTCGTCGACAACGTCCCGCGCACGCTCGACCTGCGCGCGGTGATTCACAACTACGTCGGCCACCAGCGCGAAGTCGTCGTTCGGCGCACCAAGCACGAGCTCGCCGAGAAGGAGGCGCGCGCCCACATCCTCGAGGGCCTGCTCATCGCGCTCGACAACCTCGACGCGATCATCGAGCTGATCCGCGCCTCGCGCGACCGCGACGCTGCGCGCGAGCAATTGATCGACCGCTTCGAGCTCACGCCCATCCAGGCCACCGCGATCCTGGATCTGCGCCTGTCGCAGCTGACCGCGCTCGAGTCCGACGCGATCAAACAGGAGCACGCCGACGTGACCGAGCGCATCGCCGAGCTGCGCGCGATCCTCGGTGACGAGACGCGCGTGCTCGACGTCATCAAGGAGGAGCTGACAGAGATCGCCGAGCGCTTCGGCGAGGAGCGGCGCACCGAGATCAGCCACTCCGAGGACGAGCTCGACATCGAGGACCTCATCGCCGACCAGCAGATGGTGATCACGATCACCCACAGCGGTTACGTGAAGTCCCTCCCGCTCGCCACCTATCGCCAGCAGCAGCGCGGCGGCCGTGGCGTCACCGGGATGGACATGAAAGACGGCGACTACATCGAGCACCTCTTCGTGTGCTCTTCGCACGACTTCCTGCTGTTCTTCTCCAACCGCGGCAAGGTCTACCGCTCGAAGGTCTACGAACTACCCGAGGCCTCGCGCACCGCGAAGGGCCGCGCGCTCGTCAACATCCTGCCGCTGCGCGAGGGCGAGCGCATCCAGGCGGTCGTCTCCACGCGCGACTTCACCGAGGCCAAGTACCTGGTGTTCGCCACGCGCGACGGCACCGTCAAGAAGACGGAGCTCCAGGCGTACAACACGCCGATCAAGGCCGACGGCATCATCGCGATCAACATCCGCGACGAGGACGAGCTGCTCGCAGTGCGCGCCGTCGACCCCGACGACGAGGTCATCATGGTCTCGCGCGCAGGACTCGCCGTTCGCTTCGCCGAGTCCGATGCGCGCGCGATGGGCCGCGACACCACCGGCGTCCGCGGAATGGATGTCGGCGCGCAGGGTCGCGTGATCGCGATGGACGTCGCGCGCGACGACATGGATCTGCTCGTCGTCACCGAGAACGGGTACGGCAAGCGCACGCAGATCGGGCAGTACCGCAAGACGAAGCGCGGCGCGAAAGGCGTCAAGACGATCGGCCTCACCGAGCGCAAGGGCGCGCTCGCCGGCGCGCTCGTCGTGCGCGAGCACCAGGAGCTCGTCTTCATCAGCGTCGGCGGCATGGTCCAGCGCACCGCCGCGGGCGGTATCTCCCAGCAGGGTCGCTCAGCGACCGGCGTCCGCGTCATGAACCTCAAGGAAGACGACCTCGTCAGCGCCGTTGCCCTCGTCGTCGAAGGCGCCGCCGACGAGGCTGCCGAAGCGCAAGACAGCGCCGAGGTCTCCGGCCTTCCCGAGCAGAACGGCGCCGGCGGAGAGTAGAAGAGCCCGACCAGCGCGCGCCGCCGATCCCGCGCGGCGTCGGCGTCGGCGTCGGCGTCGGCGTCGCGGCGTTGGCGGCCCCTGGGCGTGGCGACCAGCGCGCGCGGAGCGCGCGTGCTGCCACCGCCACCCGTCCAAAAGCGGGTCCTGAACTTCAGTCGCCGGGCTCCCGTACCGAGACCGATCGCGGGAGGTCAGCTACCGCCAGGGCGCCGCGCAAGTAGTCCTGCAGAGCGCGCTCGACCACCCGTCCAGTAGTCCCTGCAAACGTCAGCCGCACGCATCCCGCGGTCGACGGCCAGGGGGTGAGACACACACGCGCACACCGCGCTACGACCGTCGCGATGTGCGCCGTCATCTTCCTCGGCGCGCCCGCCACGGCCCTCGCGACCAACCACCACCGTCACCGTCACTCGCACGGGCGCGCAGCGTGCTCGCACGTGCGGCACTCCCCGAGGCACACCTCGAGCCGCGGCTGCGTTGCCGGTCTTCGTCGCGCGTCGGCCGGGACCGCACGCAGGCGCCACCACGAGACGGCGCGTCCCTCCGCCGCCGCGCAGCGCGCCGCGCAGCGTGCCGCGGTGATCGCGCGCTCGCTCGCGACGCCGTGCGAAAACACGCAGCTCACGCCCGAACCCGCGAACCTCGACGCCGCGCGCGCGGCCGTCCTTTGCCTCATCAACCACCAGCGGGCACAGAACGGCGAGCTGCCACTCGCCGTCGACTCGCGCCTCCAGTCCGCCGCCGAATCCCACGACGAAGAACTGCTCTCCGCGAACTACTTCGCGCACGTCGCGCCCAGCGGCGTCACGCCCGTCGACCGCATCCGCTCCACCGGCTACATCCCCGGCCCCGAATTCGGCTATCTGATCGGCGAGAACCTCGCCTGGGGCACGCTCTCGCTGTCGACGCCACAATCGATCGTCGAAGCTTGGATGGCCTCACCCGAGCACCGCGCGAACATCCTCGAAAGCCGCTACCTGGACACGGGCATCGCAGTCGTGCCCGCCGTGCCCTCGTCGCTCTCCGGCGGCGCGCGCGGCGCGACCTACGCGCAGGAGTTCGGGACGATCGTTCCCTGACCGCGCGCCGTCGCGGACCAGGAGCGCAGCGCCCCGCTTGAGCGAACAGCTCGATCGCGGTAGTGATCACGAGCAACGCCGACGTCCACTATTGGATTGTTCGCACGCGGCAATACGAGTACACAGCGTCCGTGCAATACTGCGCGTTCTCGGGGGCCGGACCATCAGCCGAACCTCCGACCGTGTGCAGAGGAGCATGTAACCGGGGGTAGATGGTCGTGGGGGCGATACATCCGTTGTCGAGGCGTCGTGCGCTCGCGGCGCTCGCCGTGTGCGGCTTGGCGGTGACGCTGCCCGGCGGCATCGAGGCGAGCGCGCAACCTGCTCACGGATCGGCGGCGAGCAATGGGTCCCATCCGGCGGCCAGCGTGCCCGCCTTCTCGCCGGCGCCGATGTCGCGACTCATCAGGCCGTTCTCGGAAGTTTCGAAACTGGAAGCGGAAGTGAACATCCCGAACGCCGAAGCCGAACGCGTGACCTACACCCTCAGGTTCAAAGTCCATGGAGGCCTCGAATCGGGGACCGGGTTCGTCGTCCTGAAGGCCCCGAAAGGCACCGACTGGACCGGGAGCAGCATTGAAGTGATCGACGGCAAAAAAGCCGCCAGCGCGGGGCGAAACCCCGAAGGCGAACAGGTCACGATATTCGTGCCCTTCGAAGTGCTCGAAGGCGACACGGTCGAAGTCAAGGCCTACGGCGTCACCAACCCGGAAAAAGCAGTCACCGGAGAACTGCAGGTCTCGACGTCGACGGACACGACGCCGGTCGGCACGAAAATCGAAATCGGCCCTGCGAAGGCCGTCACGGCTGTGTCGAGCGAAGAGAACATCACGAATGCCGAAGCCGAACGCGTGACCTACACGGCGAAGTTCAAAGCAACCGGCAAACTGACCTTCGAACACGTCGAAGGGCTGATTCGCCTGAAGGCCCCGAAAGGCACCGACTGGACCGGGAGCAGCATTGAAGTGATCGACGGCAAAAAAGCCGCCAGCGCGGGGCGAAACCCCGAAGGCGAACAGGTCACGATATTCGTGCCCTTCGAAGTGCTCGAAGGCGACACGGTCGAAGTCAAGGCCTACGGCGTCACCAACCCGGAAAAAGCAGTCACCGGAGAACTGCAGGTCTCGACGTCGACGGACACGACGCCGGTCGGCACGAAAATCGAAATCGGCCCTGCGAAGGCCGTCACGGCTGTGTCGAGCGAAGAGAACATCACGAATGCCGAAGCCGAACGCGTGACCTACACGGCGAAGTTCAAAGCAACCGGCAAACTGACCTTCGAACACGTCGAAGGGCTGATTCGCCTGAAGGCCCCGAAAGGCACCGACTGGACCGGGAGCAGCATTGAAGTGATCGACGGCAAAAAAGCCGCCGGCGCGGGGCGAAACCCCGAAGGCGAACAGGTCACGATATTCGTGCCCTTCGAAGTGCTCGAAGGCGACACGGTCGAAGTCAAGGCGGAAGGCGTCACGAATGGGCCCACGAGCCTCACGGGCGCCAAGCTCATAGTCTCCACCTCGACAGACGCTACCGGCGTCGCAGCCGAATTCAGCTTGAGGGAAAAAACAGGCGGCAAACCGCCGAGCGGCGAACCGGAAGGCGGCGGCTCCACCGAAACGTCGAGCTCGAGTGGACAGCAAGGTGTCGCACCGTTCCACGAAGAAGCGCAGGCGCCGGTACTCGGCAAGCGCGCCGCGGTCAAGGCGCTCGCGGGTACGGTGCTCGTGAAGGTGCCGGGCTCGAACGGGTTCGTGGCGCTGAGCTCCACGACGAGCGTGCCCATCGGCACCGTGGTCGATGCAACTAAAGGACACGTCCAACTCTGCACCGCGACAAAGGCGGCGGGCGTGGAGCAGTGCGCCGAATTCTACGGCGGCAAGTTTGAGCTCATCCAGAAGCCCGGCAGTGCCAGCACTCATCTGGTGCTCACGGGCGGCAACTTTGCCGGGTGCCCTGCGAGTCGTCCCGGCGCGGCGCATCAGGCCAAGCGCAAGACGACGCGCAAACTGTGGGGCAACGGTCACGGCTCCTTCACGATCGATGGGCGCAACAGCTCCGCGACCGTGCGGGGAACCGTGTGGTCAGTCGAAGATCGCTGCACGGAAACGATCACCAGGGTCGCGAAAGGTATCGTCGTCGTGCTCGACTACCGGCTCAAGCGGTCGGTTGTCCTGCACGCCGGGCGCACCTACGTCGCCAAGGCGCACTAGGCACCTCTCCGTCGCTCAGACAGTGGGGACCGCGCGCTCGCCCGCCAGGTAATCGCGTATCCGGCCGCTCTCGATCGAGTCGACGAGCCGATCGATCTCCGCGTCGGGCTCGTTTCCAGCGAGTGCGATCGCATTGCAGCGAGCGAGCGGCTTCAGCGAGTCCGGCAGCTCGTCCGCCGAAGGCAGGCGCGCTCCGTCGAGAAGTACCGGGACGACGATCGCTCCATCACGGTTTAGCCCCGCCTCGACCTCGCGTCGCACCCAGTCGCGCGAATCGTCCAGGCGCCGCTCGCCCTCGCCGTTGCTCGCTTCCAGCCAGTCGGGCCCGATGAGGACGAGCATCACGCTGCATTCCGCGATCGCCCGCTCGATCCGCTGCGGCCAGATCGCGCCGGCGTCGACGGAGGCCTTGTCCATGAACACGCTCGAACTTCCGAAGCGCCGTGCGAGCTCGTTGTTGAGGATGCTCGCGGGCCAGCGGCTCTGATCTCTGCGATAGGAGATGAAGAAGTGTGACCCGGCAGCGCTCAACGGGCCGAGCGCGCGCTCAAGGGCTTGCAGCTCGCGCCGCTCGCCAAATGAATCGGCCGCAACGGCTGCCGCGCAGCCGAGCGCGAGCGCGGCCAGCGGGTAGGTGAAGGGCAGGATCGTGCCCGATTCGAACGCGCGCTGCACGGCGATCGCGTATGCGATCGCCAACGCAAGCGACAGCGCGATTACCCACGCGGGCGAGGATCGGATGGCGGCGAGCGGTGCGAGGAGGCCGAACGCGACAATCACGATCACCGCGATCTCGCCGCCGGTCGGCTGCAGGCGGAAGCCCTGCTCGGCGGTTGCGATCGACGCAGCTACGAGCTCGGCACCGGACATCAGCTGCGAACCTCCGAACGGCGTCGTGTGCACGTCCTGGAGGTTCGACGCGGTCGGGCCGACGACAACCGTCTTGCCGGCGAACTCGCTCGCCGGAGCCCGGCCTCGCAGTACGTTCACAAAGGGCACCTCGGGAATCGTTCCCGGCGGCCCCGGGAAGTCGATCCACGCGCTGCTTCCGTGCAGCGCCGTGGGGCTAATGGCGTGCCCACCCGCGAGTTCGGCGGCGACGATTCCGAGGCTGCGAAGGCCGCGGTAGTCGTAGAGCATGCGTCGATTGACTCCGTCGGCGTCCGCCGGAAAGACCGCCGCCCCGGCATGGGCGCGGATGCGCTCCAGCACGCCTCCTCCGCCAAGTATGTCCTGTTCACCGTGCGGCCCGACTTCGCTTGTCGCGAGCACGACGTTGCCTGTGCGCCCGACGGCTTCGATCAGCGCGTTGTCTTGCTGTTCGGCCGCTTCGCCTGCCTGTTCGGTGTTGGCGGTCGGCGTCGTCGGCTCGGTGAACTGCACGTCGTAGACGATCACGCGCGCGCCGTCGTGCTTGAGCGCTTCGATCACCCGGGCGTGCAGCGAGCGCGGGAAGGGCCATTGGACGCGGAGCTGTTCGAACGTCGGCGAGTCGATCCCCACCACCACCAGATTCGGCGGCGCCCGGTGCGCGCCTCGCAACGTGAAGCGCTTGTCGACCGTCTGCAGCTCGAGCGAGCGAAAGGCGTGCAGCGCGTACAGCAGCAGCACCACGCCCACGGCGAGCGCCCCGATCGCCATCGCGAGCGCCGCCTGTTGGCGCTGGCGATGGGCGAGCCGCGCTCCTAGCGCCTTGTGCACTCCCGATCCCCGTACCGGCCCGTCCGTGGAGCTCACCCGCTACCTCGATGCCGCTCGCAAACTGGTCGCGGTGCACGTCGCGGCGGGCCCGTCGAGTGGCGTGCACGCCTCCCGTCCCCCGAACATCCTGCGGACCCCCTTTCGTTCACCCAGGCCTCGGGCGAATGACGTCCTCGGCGACGCTACCAGACGCCGAGTCCTCCGCGCTTTCAGGCCAGCCACCCGCGTTCGCCGCGCGTCGCCTGCGTTCGCTACGCTGCGAGGACCAGAGAAAGGAGGTGGTCCTAACGTTGACTGACAGTACTTGCGGGACTCTGGAGGTGACCGGCCGCTAGGTCGGAAGAGGCTGGACCGCTTAGCGGAATCCAACCCGGGCCACCCCGAGGCGTCTGCCGGACCTGGTCCCCCCGGCGCAGCGCTTGATCGCCTCGGCAATTCCAGTCAGAGCAGTCGGCGAGGGGCACCACGTCTAGGTGCCCCTCGTCTTGTTCCCAGGGAGCTCATCGGGGCGCCCGACGCCGCGGCACCGAGCTTCCCCGCGAGGCACCAAGGTTCATGTCGCGCGGCGCGTCCCGCGCTGACCTACGCCGCCTGCGGCAGGTACTGAAGCCACGCCGCGGGAATCGTCGGGCTCGCCACGCGAATGAAGATCTCCGCGCGCGGCGTTCGCGGCGCGCGGCGCGGGTGCATGCCCGCCTGGCGCGGCAGCCTGTCGCCCTTGCGCCGGTTGCACGGCGCGCACGAGGCGACGATGTTGTCCCACGTCGAGGAGCCGCCTTTCGAGCGCGGGATCACGTGATCGACCGTCAGGTTCGAGCGCGAGCCGCAGTACTGGCACGTCCAGCTGTCGCGCGCGAACACCGCACGGCGCGTGATCTTGCGCCGGTGCGCATCGCGCGGGACGCGCACGTAGCTCACCAGGCGGATCACGACCGGGCGGGCGAGCGTCGAGCTCTCGGAGTGCAGCTCGTAGGAGCTGCGCTCGAGCAGCTCCGCCTTCTCCTTGAGCAGCAGCACCACCGCACGGCGCACCGTGCACACGTTGATCGGCTCGTACGTCGCGTTGAGCACCAGCACCCGGCCGCAGATCGCCTCGCGCGACGATGTGTCAGGTCCGTGCCGCCGGTGCGTGGTAGACGACACGGACCCCACCGGCTCCGGTGGGACCGTGGTTTCCATTCCAGCGCCGGAGTCTAGCGCCGGCGTGCGCACTCAGCGGCCTAAAGCGGCTTCGCCGCGTCCTCCGCGGCAGCCGCCGCCGCACGGTAGCTGCCCATGATGTGCACCGTCTCGCAGCGCGCGCTCACGTCCGCGATCGCCTCGCCCACGCGCGCCTCGCCGGGCTCGCCGTCGAGGTCGACGAAGAACATGTAGCGGCCGAGGCGCGCGCGCAGCGGCCGGGACTCGATCTTCGTGAGGTTGATCTCGCGCCGCGCGAACTCGTCGAGACAGCGTACGAGCCAGCCCGACCGGTCGGCGCCCGCGCCCCAGAACACCAGCGAGGTCTTCCACGGCGTGCTCGGCTCGCTGCGCAGCGGCGCAGCCGCGCGCGCGCCCTCGCGCGCGAGCCACGCGAAGCGGGTTTCGTTGTCGCCGCGGTCCTCGATTCCTTCTCGCAGGATCACCCCTCCGTAGATCTCCGCCGCGAGCCGCGTGCCGATCGCTGCGCTGGCGCGCCGCCGCTCGCGCGTGATTGTCCGCACCGCCTCTGCGCTCGAGTCCGCGGCGACGGTGCGCGCCTGCGCGAGCTCGCCGCGCAGGAACAGCGCGGACTGGCCGAGCACCTGCGGATGCGAGACCACGGTGTCGATCTCCGCGAGGTCGACGCGCTCGCTCGCGATCAGCGAGTGCGAGACTCGGAGCAGGACCTCCGCGACGATCCGCAGCTCGCGCGCCTCGCCCGCGAGCAGGTCCAGCGTCACGCTCACCGAGCCCTCGAGCGAGTTCTCGAGGGGTACCACCGCGAACTCGGCGTCGCCCGCGCGCACCGCGATCACCGCGTCGTGGATCGTGTTCACGGGCACGCCTTCGATCTCCGCCGCGTCGGCACTCGAGAGCAGCGCCTGCTCGCTGAACGTCCCCGCTGGGCCGAGGTAGGCCACGCGCGCGCGAGCCTCGGCCTGCATCTTCAGGCGAGGTGGTCGGGGGCGGCGCCCGGTGACGGCGCTGCGAGCGCCACCGCGACAGCCTCCGCCTCCTCGGGCGAGAGCTCGAGTTCGCCCTGCCCCGCGACGACCGCCTTCGCATACACGCGTGCCTGGTCGCGGTGGTGGATCGACGAGAGCACGATCCCCGACTGCTTGTCGTCGAGCAGCGCGATCGACACCGACTGGTGGCCCGAAAGCTCGTTGTACGCGTCGTAGCGCACGAGCGCGCGGTGCGCGATCGTCCCCCGCAGCGCGGCCTCGACGCGCTCGAGCCGCTCGTCGACGTGTCTCGTGGCCGCGTCGACGTGAGCGCTCAGCTGCCCGAACGCGTCCTCCATGTCCGTCGCGTGCGCGACCACGTCGCGCTCGCCGTGCTCGCCGAGCACCACGCGTTGCGCGCGGCGAAGCCGGCGAATCGCGAGCGCGAGCAGCGCGCACGCGAGCAGCGCAACGACCGCGACACCAGCCGCCGCGACCGCGACGATTCCGTTCGTGCCCGAGATCGCGGCGATCATCGGCACAGAAACTTAGCCGCTTGGAAGGCGTGCGTGCCGCGCGCGGTCACGCCTCACTTATTTGCCGAAGATCGCGAGATAGACGCCCTTGTTGTTTTCGAGGTCGTTCTCGCCGCGCACACCCTCGACATACGATTCGATCTTCGCGGCGACGCCGAGCGGGACGCCCGCGATCGGGATGTCGACGCTCTCGGCCTTGCCCGGTTCGGTCTTTTCGAGCACGTGCGAGGCCTTGAAGGCTTTCCCGCCCGCCGTCACGGTGACGTCGACCTTCACGTTCGTCTCGTCGAATTCGCCGGAGTTTTCCACCTGCAGCGTGAATGTCGGGTTGCCGCCGCCGGAGACGTGGTTGAGCGTTGGTTCGGGTTCGAGCGTCTGTGTGCCGACGCTGGTGCCCTTCAGCGCGGAACCGTGGTTCCCCGGCGTGAATGCTCCGCTCTGCGTGGAGCTCGAGGACTGGCCGCCGAGGCGCGATTGCACCGTCGTCGGTTCGAGCCAGCCGATGTTCGGAAGCGAGCGAGACGACGCGGTCGAGACGCCTTCGACGCTGTTTGCGGAGAGCGTCTGCGATATCAGCGGCGCGACACGTTGCGAGTAGATGACGTCCGACGCGAGCAGAAGCTCCATGTCGCCGGCGATCTTCGTCACGGCCTGCGGTTCCTGGCCGCCGAGTGCCGCGGGCGCGAGCGCGGCGATCTTCGCGAGCGCTTCTGAGCGCAGGTCATAAGCGAGCTCGAGAGCGCGCTGCGCCCCGGTCATGGCGCCGGGCGTGCTCAGCCCCTTCGCTTTCGTCGCGATGCTCTGCGCCTGGATGCGCAGCTGGTCGATCTGAACCTCAACGTTCAGAGCGGACTTGCCGCTACCACCGGCGAGCGTCGAGAACAGCGGCTTGGAGACGTTCGTCGCAAACGATTCTGCGAGTTCGCCGACGTGGTCGTTGTACGTTTTCAGTTCGTCGCGCTTTTCGCTTTTCAGGCACGCGTTGATCCCGATCACGATCAACACCAGGATCACGACAGCGATGCCCGCCGCGACGCGGCGGCGCACCATCAGCGTGTGGCGGTCGGCGGGCAGTGACGCGGCGCCCGCACGGGGCTGTTGCGCGCGCGCTCTCGGGGTGGACGCCCTCCCTGACGGTCGTGCGACCGTCTCCTCGCCATCGTCGAAAAACGACAAAAAACCCTGCTCCTTAGACAATCCGAAGGGGCCCAAGTATGACTGGCGGGCGGTTTTTGCACTTTCCTGCAACTTCTCGCCCGTGGGCGCCGCTCTTTGATCGCACGCGGCAGGTGTGCGGGCCTGCGCGTCGAACGCGGGATCCGGTGGGCTCCCCGCAAACCCTGCTCCACGCGCGGCGGGCCGCCGGCGGGGGCGCACGGCCCCCCGCGGGCGGGGTTCGCCAGCCACGCCGTGAGGGCGACGCGGCGCCTGGCCAGGAGCTGCTTTTGGGGCGCTACCAGCTGCGCGAGCAACTCGGCGCGGGCGGCTTCGGCGTGGTGTACAGGGCCCACGACGAACTGCTGCGCCGCGAAGTCGCGCTCAAGCGCATTCCGCGCAGTCCGGGCGGGGCGCGCGATCGCGCGAACCGCGAGGCTCTCGCGGCGGCCCGTCTGTCGCACCCCGCGATCGTCGCGCTGTACGAGGCATGTGCGACGGACGACGCGTTCTTCCTAATCACCGAGCTCGTCCGCGGGCAGACGCTGGCGCGGCTCATCGGCGACGGCGCGCTGACCGACGAGGTGACGCTCGCCGTCGGCTGCGCGCTCTGCGACGCGCTCGCGCACGCGCACGCGCGCGGCGTCATCCACCGCGACGTCAAGCCGGGCAACGTGATCGTCCCGTATCTGTTCCTCGACGGCGGCACGGGGACGGCGGCGAAGCTCACGGACTTCGGCGGAGCGTCGATGAGCGGTGCCGGCGCGCTCACGCGAACGGGCGATGTCCTCGGAACGCTCGCGTATATGGCGCCCGAGCAGGCTGAGGGACACGACGCGGAGGAGGCAGCCGACCTTTATTCGCTCGCGCTCGTCCTGTACGAGGCGCTGAGCGGCACCAACCCCGTGCGTGGAACCACCCCGGCGCAGACCGCGCGGCGAATCGGCCAGCGGGTGCCGAGCCTCGCGAAAGAGCGCGGCGACCTTTCGCGCGAGCTGATCGACGCGCTGGACGGCGCTCTGCTCGCGCGTCCCCGCGCACGGGGCACGCTCGCCGAGCTCGCCGACGCGCTCGCCGGCGCGCGAAACTCCGCCGCGACGGAGGTCGTCGGCCTTCTGGCCACGGCGGACGACGAACCGCAGACCACGCGCGCAAACCGGGACGCGGGCCGCACGGCGACGCTGCGCCAACCGGCGACGCCGCAGCGAGACGGCGACAGCGCGGTGTTCTTCGACGACGTCGAGTGGAGCGAGGACGCTGTGCAGACGCGCGCCGACACGCGCGCGGACAGCCCTAGACCGCGCTCACGCGGCGCGCGAACGCCGCTCGTGCGCCTGCGCCGAGACGTGCCAAGCGGCACGCGCGCTTCTCCGCTGGCGCGGGCGCCGCGCACGGCGGGGCCCATGACTGCGGCAGCGATGCGAACGCAGCGCGCGGGCGCGGAGGAGCAGGAGGACCTGGCGCGGCAGGGCGCGCGCGCGCGGCGCCGCGGCCTTCCACGCGTCGCGTGGCTCGGCTGCGCGACGGCGGCGATCGCCTGGCAACTCATCGCGGGGCGCGCGGGCGTCGCGCTGCTGCTGCTCGCGGCGAGCGCGCCGCTGCTCGCGGTTCCGCGCCGCAGTGCGGGCGCGTGGCTGCTCGCGGCGCTGGCGCCGCTGCTCGGGGCGATCGGCCTCGCGGGGGCGTACCCGGCGCTCGCAGCGCAGCTGCGTCCCTGGCGGGTGCGTGCGGCGCTGGGCGCGCTCGGCTACTGGTGGCTCACGCTCGCGCAGCCACTAGCGCACACGCGTCTATGGCTCGCCGCGCCGCGTGCGCAGCCGCCGCGCGCCGTCTGGGAGGGCTCGCTTTCGCACGCCGTACACGTGCTCACGCCGATGCTCAGCGTCGGTGTGCTGCTCGGCGCTGCGGTGTGGGCGGCGGGGGCTGCGGCGCTGCCGCTGCTCGCGCGCGGGCGCAGCGCGCTCGCGGATGCGCTCGCGGTGGGCGCGTGGTCGCTCGCACTGGTGCTCGCAGCGCACGCTTTCGACGGTCCGCTTCCGGCTGGAGTCACACACGCGAGCCCCCGCGGCGCGTTCGTCGGTGCAGTGTTCGGCGCGGCGATCGCGCTCGGGGCGCGCGCGCTGCGCGGGCCCGCGTGATGCGCGGCGCGGATGCGCGGGACCGCGTGCTCGAGCGCGAGAGCGGGCGCCAGCGAGGACATGGCGACTATGCGCACGCGCGGCCAGGTCATGACGCGCCTCTTCGCGGGATGAGTCGTGCGGCGTCTGCCCACGCGTAGCGCAGCTTGAACGGGGTGCCCGCGAGCCGGCCGGGAACGCCGCCCGGTGGGGCCACGCGCTCGCGTCCCGCGGGCTCCGCGCCGAGCGCTTCGTAGAACGCCTGCGCGGCGATGTTCTGCTCGAGCACCCACAGGTACAACCCGCGCTGCGCGGGCGACCGCCGCCCGGTGACTTCCTCGGCGGTGAGCGCGAGCAGCCGCGCGCCGATGCCCTGGCGCTGGTGCTCGGCGGCGACGTGAAGGTTGTCGAGCAGCGAGCCCCACACCGGATCGTCGTCCAGATACGTGCTCGCGAAGCCGATCGCCCGCTCGCGGTCCTCGGCCAGGAGCGTCAAGCGGCGCGGATCGGCCTCGCGCAGGCGCTCGCGCCATGCAAGGCGACGGTCGGCGAGGACGTCGCGATCGAGGAACTCATCGGCGTAAGCGCCGCGGTAGTAGCGGCGCCAGCTCTCGGCGTGCAGGTCCGCGACGGCGTCAGCGTCGGCGGCGGTGGCGAGGCGGAGGCGCAGCGTGGACAAACGGCGCTAGCGCGAGATCCTCAGCCAGTACTGGTGGTGGATGATGCGGTACGGCATCAGCCGCACCTTGAGCCCATGCCGCGCGGCCTCCGTGCTGATCCAGCGCAAGCTGTGCTTGGCGGCGCCGGCGACATCGGACTCGTGGCTGCGTCCGATCCATCCCTCCTCGAGGTACTCGCGCGATCCAAGCGAGGGGCTGCTGGCCAGCAGCGGGGTCATCTGCTCGAGGGGGAGCTTCGTCACGACGCGCTGCAGCCGCGGCCGTCGGTGGCCGACGGTGAACCACCAGCCCGCGGGGTAGTACGAGGCGAGGAACACGCCCTTGGGCGCGGCGGTCGCGGCGAATGACGCGAGCATCGCGCCAATCTGAACGCGCGAAGCGTGCGTCCAGATCGAGCGCGCTACGACGAAATCGAACGTCTCGCCGAAGGTCGAGAAGTCGAAGTCGTCGTTGGCCGAGAAGCGCGCCTCGGCGCGCTCGACGACGTCTGGCTCGACGAGTTCGCGCAGGCCTATGGCGAGCATCTCCTGGTTCGGCTCGATGCCGAAATAGTGACCCGGATCGAGCAGGCGCATCAGCCAGTAGCCGAGGCGGAGCGCACCGCAGCCGACGTCGAGCACGCGCGATCTCGGCGTGAGACCCTCCTCGAGAAGGACGCCGAGGGTGTACCGCCCGACGCGTTCGAAGGTCCTCGTGGGGCCGCCGAGGAACTGCGTCTCGGCAAGCCGTTCGGCTCGTGCCTGGAGCGTTTGCTCGTTCACACGGCGAGTCTAACCCGCGGCGATGGCTGCGGTCTGCGGCGGGCTTTCAGTCCGAATCGACCATCTAGCATGGCTGACTGGCCGCTCGCCGTCCCGCGGCGCGGCCAGCATCAACAGCCAATGAACATCCTCAAGAGCGTCGAGAACGCAATCTCAGGCCTTTTGGAAGGCGCGTTCGGGCGCGTGTTCCGCTCCGAGGTCCGTCCGGTGGAACTGGCGCGTAAGCTGGCGCGTGAGATGGATGCGCACCGCGAGGTGTCGGTGTCGCGCACGTACGCGCCGAATGAGTACTCGGTGTGGCTCTCGCCGCAGGATCGCGCGCGCTACGAAGAAGTCGAGGACGACGTGATCGACGAACTGGGCGCGTACCTGCTCGAGCACGCGCGCCAAGAAGACCTCGTGCTGGCGACCCCGCCGCGGATCACCTTTCACACCGATGAGCGGCTCGCGCTGGGCGAGTTCGGGATCTCGGCGCAGCTCACGCGGGCGGCTGACCGGTCGGGAGCCTCGAGGCGCGGGAACGCGACCGGCTCCGCGCGCGGCGCTCTGAGCGAGGCGGGCGCGGCACGGGCGCCCGCTACGGGCGGCGGCGAGACGATGATCTGGAGCGGCTCTGAGCGCGTGCGCGGGCCGCTACTCGAGGCGCGCGAGGCGCGCGCGAACGCGGTTCTCGTGCGCTCGGACGGGCGGCGCGAGCCGTTGCCGGCGGGCGGCGCGACGATCGGGCGCAGCCGCGAGTGCGAGATCGTCGTCGACGACCCCGGCGTCTCGCGTAAGCACGTGGAGATCCGGCATGCGCGCGAGGGGTGGCTGGTCGAGGACCTGGGATCGACCAACGGCTCGACCGTAAACGGCGCGCCGCTGCGCGCGCCGCACGTGCTCGCGAACGGCGATGAGATCGAGATGGGATCGACGGCGCTGCGGTTCGAAGAGCGATGACGACGCTCGAGCCCGTGTCGGTCGCGCTGAAGTTCGGCTTCATCGGCGTGATGTACCTGTTCGTACTGTGGGTCGCGCGCAGCGCCGGGCGGGACCTGCGCCGAGGCGAAGGGCGAGCGCCCGCGGGCGGTCCGCCGCCGGCGCCGGCTGCCGACGCGACGGGCTTTCACGCGGCATCGAGCCTCGGCGCTGCTCCGGTCGCGCATCGCGCGCCGAGGCTGGTCGTCGAGCGCGCGCCGGGTCACGAGCCGGGGATGATCTACGACCTCGACGACGAGCTCGTGCTGGGCCGCGGCGACCACGCGGAGATCCGGCTCGAGGACCCCTTCGCGTCATCGCGGCACGCGCGCGTGTTTCCAAAGGGGGACATCCTCGTGATCGAAGACCTCGACTCGACCAACGGCACGTATCTCAACGAGGAGCTGCTGCACGGAGCGCAGCCCCTGCACCTCGGAGACCGAGTGCGGATCGGCGAGAGCGAATTCACGTTCGAGGTCGACTGATGTGGGGGATCAGCACCTGATGCTGCGCGTCGCGGAGCAATACGCGGGCACGGACACCGGCCGCCAGAGGCGAGCGAACGAGGACTCGCTGCTCGCGCGGGCGCCGCTGTTCGTGGTCGCCGACGGGATGGGAGGAGCGCGCGCGGGCGAGGTCGCGTCGCGAATCGCGGTCGAGATATTCAGCCGCGGAATAGGTGACCCCGCGGAGCCGGAGACGGCGCTGGCGAACCTCGTACGCGACGCGAACAAGCGCATCTACGATCGCTCGCATCGCCACGCCGACCAGGCGGGGATGGGGACGACGCTGACGGCTCTGTACGTGGGCGCCAACCGGGTGTGGATCGCACACGTCGGCGATAGCCGCGCGTACCGGATGCGCGGCGGCGAGCTTCAGCGCCTGACCGACGACCACTCGCTCGTCGACGAGCTGATCCGCCAGGGGCGCCTTACTCCGGAGGAGGCGAGCGAGCACCCGCAGCGCTCGGTGATCACGCGCGCGCTCGGCCCGGAGAGCGCGGTCGACGTGGACACCCTCTCGGTCGAGGCCCGGTCGGAAGACGTCTACCTGCTGTGCAGCGACGGGCTCACGACGATGGTCGGCGAGGACGCGCTCGAGGAGCTCCTTTCGGAGCACTCGCGCCTGCGCGACGTCGGCGAGGCATTGATCGCGGCCGCGAACGAGGCGGGCGGGCGCGACAACATAACCGTCGTGCTCGTGCGCGTCGAGGACGTGCACGCGCCGCTCGCAGGCGAACCCGCGGGGCTCGCGCCCGGTGCAGCGGACGGGCACGCGACAAGCGGAGAGCAGCTGCCACAGACGGCCTCCTTTGCGATCGCCGGCAGCGAGACGCGCGAGTCGAGCGAGACGCGCGAGTCGACCGAGGCTCGCGAGTCGACCGAGGCGCGCGAGTCGGGCGACGCGCCGGCGGGCGCGGGCGAGGCGCCGGTGGAGCAGGCGCAGACGCGAGCGGATGCGGGGGCGGTGCGCGTGCGCGAGCCGCGGCGAGGGCCGGCACGCGAAAGCGCGCAGCCGAGGCGGCGCGTGCGCAAACGCGGAGCGCTGGTGGGCGCGGTGATCGCGCTGATACTCGCGCTGATCGCTGCGGGCGCGTACGTGGCGTTCAGTTCGGTGTACTTCGTCGGGACGAACGGGCGCGGGCTGGTGACGCTGTTCCGCGGCGTGCCGATCAACCTGCCGGCGGGGATCACGCTCTACCAGAGCGACTACGTGACGGGGGTGAGCGCATCGACGCTGACAGCGCCGCGCCGCAAGGAGCTGCTCGATCACTCGCTGCGTTCGGAATCGAACGCGATCGCGCTGATCCACAGCCTCGAATTGGGGCAGCTCGAATGAGGCGCGCGCGATGAACCAGCCGATCGCGCGCGTGTTTGCGCTGGTGGTGCTGCTGTTCGCGGTGCTGATCGCGTTCACGTCGCGCTGGACGATCTTCGAAGCGGCGTCGCTGCGTGCGAACGTGCTCAACAAGCGTCCCCTGCTCGAGCAGCGGGAGATCGATCGCGGGAGCATCCTCGCGGCGGACGGGACGGTTCTTGCGCGCAGCGTGCTCGCGCCGCACTCGCGCGGCTCGGAAGCGTTCTACGAGCGCGAGTATCCGACGGGCGAACAGTTCGCGCACGCTGTCGGCTACTGGAACATCGACTTCGGCAGCACGGGCTTGGAGCAGTACCGCAACGCGGCGCTGTCTGGCCAGACGGGAACGAACCTGCAGCGCATCCTCGACCAGCTGCAGGGGCGCACGCCGACGGGGGACGCGCTGTACACGACGCTGAACGCGCGTGCACAACGCGTCGCGATGAACGCGCTCGCGGGCCGCGAAGGCGCGGTAGTGGCGCTCGACCCGCGCACGGGAGCGGTGCTCGTGATGGCGTCCTCGCCGAGCTTCGACGCGAACTCGATCCGCGTTCCGGGCGGCTACGCGGCGCTGGCGCGAGGAGGCAGCGGGCAGCGGCTCGTGAACCGCGCGACGCAGTTCGGCTACGCGCCGGGCTCGACGTTCAAGGTGGTGACGGCGACGGCTGCGATCGACTCGGGCGGTTTCACGCCGGAATCGACGGTTTCGGGCAAGGACGGCGTGCGCATCTCGGGCGTGCCGTTGTCGAACGACAACCACGAGTCGTTTGGCGCACTGACGCTCACGCAGGGGCTCGCGAAATCGGTGAACACGGTCTGGGCGCAGGTCGCCGAACGGGTTGGCAAGGCGACGATGGCGCGCTACATGAGCCGCTTTGGGTTCGACAGCAAGCCGCCGCTCGACTACCCCGCGGCGGAGATGTCCCCGAGCGGCGAGTACGAGGGTCCGCGCCTCGTGGCGCCGACGAGCGAACTCGTCGACGTCGGCAGGATGGGGATCGGTCAGGACAAACTCGCGGTGACGCCGCTGCAGATGGCGGAGGTCGCGGCGGCTGTGGCGAACGGCGGGAGGCTGATGGCGCCGCGGCTGTCAGACCGCGTGGTAGACCGCGATGGACGAACGGTCGAAAGCTTCGGCCCGCACCTGCAGTCTGTGGTGATGAAGCCATCGACGGCGGCGGCGGTGAACTCGATGATGCAGGCGGTGGTCACCGAAGGCACGGGGACCTCGGCGCAGATCCCCGGCGTGGCGGTCGCGGGCAAGACGGGCACGGCGGAGACGCAGATCGGCAACACGATCAACAACGTGTGGTTCATCGCGTTCGCCCCGGCGAATGCGCCGCGGATTGCGATCGCGGTGACGCTGAAAGGCGTCCCCGGGTTCGGCGGGGCGTTCGCGGCGCCGGTCGCGCGGGCGGTGATGGAAAGCGTGCTCCATGGTTGAGCCGGACACGATCATCGACGGGCGCTACCGGGTGATCTCGCGCGTGGGCTCGGGCGGAATGGCTGACGTGTACCTCGCGGAGGACCAGCTGCTGGGGCGGCTGCTCGCGGTGAAGCTGCTGCACCACCACTTCGCGGAGGACCAGGAGTTCGTCGAGCGCTTCAAGCGCGAGGCGTCGAGCGCGGCGGCGCTGTCGCACCCGAACATCGTCGGGATCTTCGACCGCGGCGAGTGGGGCGGCACGTACTACATCGCGATGGAGTACGTGGACGGGCGCTCGCTGAAGGACGTGCTGCGCCAGGAAGGCGCGATGGACGCGGCGAGCGCGATCGATGTGGTCATCCAGATCCTGCGCGCGGCACGGTTCGCACACAAGCGCGGCGTGATCCACCGAGACCTGAAGCCGCACAACGTGATCCTCGACGAGGAGGGCCGCGCGCGCGTGACGGATTTCGGCATCGCGCGTGCGGGCGCGTCGGACATGACGATGACGGGCTCGATCATGGGCACGGCGCAGTACCTCTCGCCAGAGCAGGCGCAGGGCCATCCGGTGAGCGCGGCGGCGGACCTGTACTCGATCGGCGTGATCCTGTACGAGCTGCTGACGGGGGTGGTGCCGTTCGAAGGCGAGACGGCGATCGCAATCGCGTACAAGCAGGTGTCGGCGCAGCCGCGCTCGCCGCGCGAGGTCGAGCCGTCGGTGCCGGCGGGCGTGGACGCGATCGTGATGCGCTCGCTCGCGAAGGACCCGTCGCAGCGTTTCGCGGATGCCGATGAATTCATCGCGGCGCTCACACGCGAGCGCGCGGCCCTCGGGGCCGCGTCGCCGCCGGTGCTCGTCGGGGGCGGGTCCGCGCCCGCGGCGCCGGCCGCGGTGCCCCCGCTCGACGGCGGCGGGCAGGCGCCGAGCGGGGCACTGCTGCTTCCGGCGGCGGACGGTCGCAGGCCACCCGACGGCGGGCGCGAGCGCGAGCGACTGCGGCGAATCCTCCTGTGGGCGCTGCCGGCGCTCGCGATCGCGGCGGCGGCGGTGATCGCGGTGCTGCTGCTGAGCCCGGCGGCAAAGGTGACCGTGCCGAACGTCGGCGGCCTGTCCGAACAGGCGGCGGTGGCGGCGTTGCGCCGGGCGGGGCTGGATCCGGTTCGCTCGCTGGCACCGAGCACGACGGTCGCGAGCGGGCTCGTGGCGAGTCAGGCACCGGCGGCGGGGAGGAGGGTGTCGCGCTCCTCGCGCGTCCAGATCGTGGTCTCACGTGGGCCGGAAGTGCAGCCGCTGCCGGTGCTCGAACGGCTGACGTCGGCTGAAGCTAGGGAACAGCTCAAGAAGCTCGGGTTCGTCCCGGCGCTGCGCAACGAGCCGAGCTCGACGATCGCGGCCGGCCGCGTGATCGGAACCGATCCCCCGGCGGGCACCGCGTACGCGCTCGGCAGCCGCGTGACCGTGCTCGTCTCGAGCGGCCCCGCGCAGGTGCGCGTGCCGGACGTGAAGGGGGACACGCAGAGCGCAGCGGAAGCGGCGCTCTCGAACGCGGGCCTGCAGCCGGGGAGGATCACGCAGCAACAGTCCTCGAGCGCGGCGCCGACGACGGTCCTCGACCAGACGCCGCGGGGCGGATCGCTCGTGCGCAGCGGCACGAAGGTCAACCTCGTCGTCGCGCGGGCGCCGACGACGGTGGCGGTGCCGAGCGTGGTTGGCGAGAGCGAGACGGCGGCCGCGGCGACGCTCGGGGGCGCGGGCCTGCGCCCGAGCGCGAAGGAAGCGCCGACGAGCGAAGCCTCGCAGGCGGGAACGGTGCTCGCGCAGGCTCCGGCGGCGGGCTCGCGCGTGCGCAAGGGCTCGACGGTGACGATCACCGTGGGCAAGCTCGTCGAAAAAACGACCCCGACGACGACTACGCCGACGACGACACCCACGACGACAACGCCGGCGACGCCGGGGGGCCCGCCGTCGCCGGGGGCGTAGCGGCGGGATGGCGAGCTCTGACGAGCCCCGCCTGACCGTCGCGGTGATCGCGGGCGGGCGCTCCTCCGAGCACGAGGTCTCGTTGTCGTCGGGCGAGGGCGTGCGCTCAGGCCTCGAGCAGGGCGGCCACGCGGTCGAGTGGGTGGAGATCGCGACCGACGGGGCGTGGTGGCACGACGGCGAGCGACTGGCGCTGGCGCCGGGCGAGGGGCTGCTCGGCGCTGACGTCGCGTTTCCGGTTCTGCACGGCCCGTTCGGAGAGGACGGGACGATCCAGGGGGTGCTCGAGACGCTCGACGTCCCGTACGTCGGCTCGGGCGTGCGCGCGTCGGCCGTGTGTCTGGACAAGGTCCTGTTCAAAGAGCTCATGGCGGCTTCGGCGAAGGCGCCACAGGTCGAGTTCGTCGGCGTGCGCGAGACGCAGTTCCTCGAGAACCGCAGCGGGGTGCTCGCGGAGATCGACGCGCTCGGACTGCCCGTGTTCGTCAAGCCCGCGCGCCTCGGCTCGTCGCTCGGCATCGGTCGCGTGACCGCTCGCGCGGAGATGCCGGGGGCGCTCGAGCGGGCGTTCTCGCACGACGCGCTCGTGATCGTCGAGGCGCTCGCGCGCGGCATCGAGGTCGAGTGCGGGGTGCTCGGCACGAGCGCGCGCGGCGCTGCCACGCCCGTCGCCTCCGACCCAGGCGAGATCCTGCTCGCGGAGGGTGAGGGCGGCTGGTACGACTACGACGCGAAGTACAGCGCGGGCGGAATGGAGCTGCTGATCCCCGCGCGGGTCTCGGAGAGCGCGCGCGAGCGCGTGCGCGAGCTCGCGCTCGAGACGTTCGTGCGCTTCGAATGCGAGGGCCTCGCGCGCGTGGACTTCTTCGTCGACGGCGAGGACGTCCTCGTGAACGAGCTCAACACGATGCCGGGGTTCACGCCGACGAGCGTGTATCCAAAGTTGATGGCGGCGTCGGGAATCGCGTACCCCGACCTCCTCGAGCGCCTGTGCACGCTCGCGTTAGAGCGGCGCGAGGCGCTGCGCGCGTACTCGTGGTGACGCGCGCTGCGTGACGGCCGTCGACCTGCTCCCGTCCGGGACTCCCGTTCGGCCCGCGACAGTCGCCGGCGTCCCAGTAGACGTGTCACCAATCGGTACGCCGCGCGAGCGCGGCCGCGCCGAGGAAGCATCTTCCCTCTGCGCCCGCCCCTCGCGCGCGCGCGCACACGCAGCACCTCCGTTCGGCATGTCAACGACCCGGCGCCCGGTGCGCGGGCATGCACGCGGGCCACCTCCGTTCGCATGTCAACAGCGCGGCCGACCCCCTCGCGGCTCTCGGCCCGCGCGCCTCACGCGCACGCACGCGCGCGCAGCACCTCCGCTCGCAACCACCCCGCCCAGCCGCGCCACCTCGCGGCCCACGCATCCTCGGCCAAGCGAAGCCGTGGCGGTCGCGATCGCGCGCTCGAAGAGCGCCCTCGACCGCGAACGCCCCGGCGAAGCGCTACTTGAAGAGCGTGAGTTCGGAGATCGAGGCCGATTTCATCTGCGCGGGGAGCGTGGTGAGCCAGACGAGGTAGTAGCGATATTTGGCGCTGGCGTCGGAGAGGCGCAGGCGGTCGCCGCTGCGAACGTAGCCGTCCTGCGCGAACGGGCCCTGCCACCCGCGCGCACCGAGCGGGGTGGGGTCGCGATACGGATATTCGAGGTTGATGGTGTTGGCGGCGTAGACCTGGGCGGCGAAGCCGGGGGTGGGGGTCTGGATCTCGATCGCACGGCCTACGACGCCGGGGGCGGCGTCGAGGTAGATCCCGACGCCGACGCCGCCGGGCTTGCGTAGCGTGCCTTCGAAGTAGGTGGCGGTACTCCAAACGGTGTTGGGGTCGCTGTCGATGACGTTGCCTACGCGCGTGGGGTCTTCGGGTTCGGTGCCGAAGGGGTTGTACTGGTGGGCGGCGTTCTGTCCGAGCGAGACGGGCGTGAGGCCGGCTTCGGAGTGCAGGCCGAGGGGCGCGCCGGTGCCTTTGTGGGTGCCCTCGATGACGAGGACGATGGCGATTGCGGCGATGACGCCGAGGACGCCGATGACGGCGGCGAGGCGGGCGGGGTTGCGCACTCGCAAGGGCACGCGGCTGCGGGCGGGGGCGGAAATGGTTTTGAGCACGCTCGTGACCTCGCCGGTGGCTTGGCCCGAGCGGGCGGTCTCGATGGCGAGCACGTCCTCGAGGTCGGCGACCATGTCGGGTGCGTCGTGATAGCGGCGCGAGAGGTCCTTGGCGACGGCGCGGTCGATGACGGCGGCGGTGGCGGCGGAGAGCTCAGGGCGCAGGAGCTGGGCGTCGGGGACGTCCTCGCGCACATGGCGCATGGCGACGGCGACGGGAGTGTCGCCGGTGAAGGGAACCTCCCCGGTGACCATCTCGTAGAGGACGACGCCGAGCGAATAGAGGTCGGACTGGCCGGTGACGGGCTGGCCAAGGGCCTGCTCGGGGGAGACGTAGTCGGTGGTCCCGAGGACGCGCCCGACGGCGGTGAGGCCTTCCTCGGTGAGCGAGCGGGCGATGCCGAAGTCGGTGATCTTGGCGCTGCCTTCGGCGCCGATGAGAATGTTCTGCGGCTTGACGTCGCGGTGGACGATGAGGCGCTCGTGGGCGGCGCCGAGCGCGCGCGCGATCTCGATGGCGTAGGCGATGGCCTGGGGGATCTCGAGCGGCCCCTGGCGGCGGATGCGGTCCTTGAGCGTCTCGCCGTTGACGTACTCGAGGACGATGTAGGGGGTGGCGGCGGCGTAGGAGTCCTCGCCGGCCTCGTCGCCGGGGCCGGGCTCCTCGCCGGCGTCGATGACGGTGACGATGTACGGGTGGGCGAGCTGGGCGACGGCGCGGGCCTCGCGCCGGAAGCGCTCGAGCTGGTCGGAGTCGGCGGCGATCTCGCGGTGCATGAGCTTGATCGCGACGGTGCGCTCGAGCACGGTGTCGAAGGCGCGGTAGACGGTCGACATGCCCCCACGGCCGATCCGCGCCTCGAGTCGATAGCGTCCGCCGAGAAGGGTGCCGAGGGGCGTCATGTGGCTCTGCGCCGCATTATTAGCGCGGCGAGGGCGAGCCGGTAGAAGGCGAACGGCGACAGCGGCGGGGGCGATGGAAGCAACCGGCGCGCGAGCCGCAGGCTGGCGCCGGTGGAAAGGAAGGCGCCTACGGCGCCCAACGTGACAGCGCCGCGTGAGCCGAACGCGCTGCGCCTGCCGGCGAGGCGGGCGGACTCGTACGCGCAGGCGGCGAGGATGACGGCGAGGCCGGTGTGGCGCGAGAGCGACTCGGCGTCGGCGCGCGTGAAGCGGCGCGCCCGGGCGGCGGCGAGCGTGGCCCCGCTGCGCGAGACGCCGGGAGCGAGCGCGGCGGCCTGCGCGAGGCCCAGCGCGAGCCCGTCGGCGAAGCGGGCGTCGGCGCGCGTGCGGCGCCGGGGACGGCGATCGGCGAGGAGCATGGCGAGCGAGCCGGCGCCGAGGCCGGCGGCAATGGCGCGGGGGCTCGAGAGGCGGCGCTCGACGAACGGCGCGAACAGAAGCCCGGCGAGCGCGGGGGGCGCGAGCGAGGCGGCGATCAGCAGCGCGTCGTCGGGGCTCGCGCGAGCGGCGGCGTCGGCGAGCTCGCGGCGCATGTCGATGGCGAGCGCGGCGCCGGCGCCGGCGTGCAGGGCGACCTCGAAGGCCTTGCGCAGCTGCGGGTCGAGCTCGGCGTAGTTCCACCCGGCGAGCAACGGCACGAGGACGGTGTGCGCGGAGGAGGAGACGGGCAGCAGCTCGGCGGGCCCGTGGAGCAGACCGAGCGCGAACGCGTGACGACGCTTCAGGGTGGCGGGCACGCTCGGCTCGCCGGCGTTCTCTAGCCCGCGTCTGCGGTGGCTCTCGGCGCCTCGGGATCGTGCTTGGCGCCCGCCGCGGGACGGCGCCTGCGGCGCACGATCGCGTAAACGATCGCGAGCACGACGAGCGCGACGACGGCGTAATCGACGTAGTCGAAGCCTTTGCGGACGCTGTGCCATTCGCTGCCGACGGCTTCGCCGGCGAGCGCCAGCCCGAGGACCCACGGGACGGAGCCGGCGAGCGTGAGCACGGTAAAGCGTATGAAGGGCATCTTCGCGACGCCGGCGGGCAGCGAGATGAACGTGCGAATGATCGGGAGCATGCGGCTGAAGAAGATCGCGGGCGCGCCGTAGCGCCCGAACCAGCGGTCGGCCCAGGCGATGCGGCTGGGCGTCAGATGCAGCCAGCGCCCGTGGCGTTCGATGAGCTCGAGGCGCCCCCCGCGGCCGACCGCGTAGGCGATCCACGAGCCGAGGACGTTGCCGAGGACGCCGGCGGCGACGATTCCGAGCAGCGTGAGGTGGTGGTGCGCGTGGCTGCCGCCGGGGTTGGCGACGGCGAAGCCGGCGAAGAGCATGGTGGCCTCCGAGGGGATGGGCACGCAGGCGCTCTCGGCGGTCATGAGCACGAAGACGGCTGGCAGCCCGGCATCGCGGACGAAGTGCCAGGCGATGTTGACGAGCGACTCGGTGATCGAGGCGAGCACGAGCATCGCGAGGACTCTAGCGGCGCACGCGCGCGTTACGGTCCGCTTCAGAGATGCGCGTGTGGATCGACCTGACGAACAGCCCGCACGTGCTCGTGATGCGCCCGGTGATCGAGGTACTGCGCGCGGACGGGCACGAGGTGCAGGTGACGGCGCGCGACTTCGCGCAAACGATCGCGCTGTGCGAACGGTTCGGGATCGAGCACACTCAGGTGGGGCGCCACCGCGGCGAGCGCGTGGCGGCGAAGGCGCTGGGCCTCGCCTCGCGCTCGGTGGCACTGGCGCGGTGGGCGCGCGGGCGGGCGTTCGACGTGGCGCTGGGCCATGGCTCGAACGACGTGAGCGTGGCGGCGGCGCTCTTGCGGGTGCCGAGCGCGACGATGTTCGACTACGAGTGGGCGACGGCGCAGCACACGATCAACTGCCGCCTCGCGCGCGCGGTGGTCGTCCCGGCGATGATCCCCCCGGGGCGCCTCGCGCGCTACGGGGCGGCGCGCAAGCTGCGCGCGTACGAGGGCCTGAAGGAGGAGTACTACCTGGCGGACTTCGAGCCGGACGCGAGCGTGCTCGACGAGCTCGGCCTCGACGGCGAGCGCGCGATCGTGGTGGTGCGCCCGCCGCCGGTGGTGTCTCTGTATCACCGCTTCCACAACGACCTGTTCGCGAGCGTGCTCGAGCGGCTGCAAGCGCTGGGGGTGGAGGAGGGTGTGCAGACGGTGGTGCTGCCGCGCGTGGCGGCGCAGCGCCAGGAGCTCGCGCGACTCGACGGGTTCATCGTGCCCGAGCGCGCGATCGACGCGCAGTCGCTGATCGCGGGTGCGTCGCTGGTGATCTCGGCGGGCGGGACGATGAATCGCGAGGCGGTGGCGCTGGGCGTGCGCGTGTACACGACCTTCGAAGGCCGGCCGGGGGCGGTCGATGAGGCACTGATCGCGAGCGGGCGCATGCAAAAGCTCGAGGACCCGGATCAGCTCGAGGTCGCGGCGGGACGGCACGCTGAGCGCTCGCCGCGCGTGCGCCGCGACCCGCGCGCGCTCGTCGAGCTGCTTCTCTCCGCGCGCGAAGGGGCAAGGGTCTAGGCGGGCGCGGCGGCGAGCGGTTCGCCGGCCGCGCAGCCGCATTGCCGCATACAATCAGCAAGATGCGCCGACGGATCCGCCCGGCGGCCTGGCCCCTGCATCGTCACGCTCTGCCGCAGCTGGCGGTGGACGGGGCTCTGGTCACGCTCGCGTACTACCTCGCGTTTCAGTTGCGCTTCGAGAGCGGGCCGACTGGCTACTACGCGCACCTGCGCGCGCGGACGACGTGGTGGGTGTTGGTGGGCGGCCTGCTGGTGCTGCTGCTCTCGCGCGTGTACCAGCGTCGCTGGCGCTACTCGGGCCAGCGCGACTACGAGGCGGTGGTGCGTGCGGTGCTGGCGATCGTGGTGCTGACGGTGGTCGCGGTGGTGGTGATCCGGCCGGTGGAGCGCTCGACGCACCGCGGCACGTCGGCGGTCCTGCTGCCGAACGGCGTGATCGTGCTGTACGCGCTGTTCGCGCTCGCGTTCCTGGTCGGCGTGCGTGTGCTCGCGCGCGCGATCTACGAGCGACGGCCGCTGGCGGCGCTCGCGGGGTTCCGCGGCGGCGGCAAGCGCGAGCGCAGCGTGCTGATCGCGGGAGCGGGCGAAGGCGGCCGGCTGGTGCTGCGGGAGATCGTGCGCAACCGCGGCCTGGGTCTGGCGCCGGTGGGCTTCATCGACGATGACCCGAGCAAGCGCGGCCTGCGCATCGACGGCCTGCGCGTGCGCGGAAACACCGAAGGCGACCTGCCGCGGATCCTGGACGAGGACGAACCGGACGAAGTGGTCATCGCGATCCCCTCGGCGCCGGGTTCGACGCGCGCGAGGATCGTGCGCGAGTGCCGCACGCGCGGCATCCCGGTGCGGACGCTGCCGACGGTCTTCGAGCTGCTGCAGACGCGCGGCGCGCTCGCGCGCCAGGTGCGCGAGGTGCGCGTGGAGGACGTCCTGGGGCGCGAGCCGGTCCTGATGGAGCTCGAGCAAGTCGGCTCGTACGTGGCGGGCGCGACGGTGCTCGTGACGGGCGCGGGCGGTTCGATCGGATCGGAGCTGTGCCGGCAGATAGCGCGCGTGGAGCCGCACAAGATCGTGCTGCTCGATCACGCGGAGGACAACCTCTTCGCGATCCAGCGCGAGCTCGAGGACGAGCGCCACGTCTCGCCGACGATGCTCGCGGCGGTGCTCGCGGATTGCAAGGAGGAGGAGAGGATGCGCGAGATCGTCGCCGAACACAGGCCGACGATCGTGTTTCACGCGGCGGCGTACAAGCACGTTGGCCTGATGGAGGCGAACCCGGTGGAGGCGGTGCGCAACAACGCGCTCGCGACGCGCCTCGTGGCGCACGTGGCGGGGGAGGGCGGCGTCGAGCGGTTCGTGCTCGTGTCGACCGATAAGGCGGTCGCGCCGGCGACGGTGATGGGCGCGTCGAAGGCGCTCGCGGAGTTCGCGCTCGATGTGGCGGCGACGCGCTTCCCGGGCACGACGTACGCGGCGGTGCGCTTTGGCAACGTGCTCGGCTCGTCGGGCAGCGTGGTGCCGATCTTCCGTCGCCAGATCGAGCGCGGCGGGCCGGTGACGGTGACGGACGAACGCATGACGCGCTACTTCATGACGATTCCGGAGGCGGTGCAGCTGATCATCCGCACGGGGTCGCTGGCAGGCGAGCGGCGGGCGCACTACACGGCCGACGGCCTGCTCGAGCGCGCTGCGAACGGTAGGAGGGCCGCACGCACGGGCGCGGAGGTGTTCGTGCTCGACATGGGCGAGCCGGTGCGGATAGTGGACCTCGCGCGCGCGATGGTGGAGCTCTCGGGGCTCGACCCCGACCGCGACATCGAGATCGAGATCGTGGGGCGGCGCCCCGGCGAGAAGCTCTCGGAGGAACTCTTCAACAGCTACGAGCGCGCGCGCCCGACGAGCGCGGAGAAGATCTCGCGCGCGCAGCGCGAGCCGCTGGCGAGCGAGGCGGTGGAGGCGATGTTCTCCGAGATCGGCCTGCTGGTGCTCGAGGGAGATGCGACGGGGCTGGCGGCGAAGGTCGCGGAGCTGTCGGCGACGCTGATCGAAGACGGCGGCCGCGCGCACACCTCGCGCGCGCGGGCAGGCGAAGAGTCGCACGATCCGCGGGGCGCCCTCTTACACTCTGCAGATTCATGATTTCGATGCTGCCGGCGCTCTCGCTGTCGAGCACCTTCACGGAAGTCGGGGCGCTCGCAGCATTCGGCGCGCTGCTCGGCATCGCGCTGCTGTCGCTCCTGTGCTTCTCGCAGGCGCGTGAGATAAGACGCCTGCGCGAGTGGGCGGGCCGCGCGCCCGAGCGCGCGGCGGACCTCGAGCAGCGCGTCACAGCGCAGGCGGCGCGCGCACAGCAGCGCGTCGTCGCAACGCCGATCGCGCGGCCGCCGGCCGCGGCACAGCCGACACCGCTCCCGCCGACGGGAGCGCCGCGGGCCCCGGTCCCGCCGCCGCCCGCGCCGTCGACCGCCAGCCCCGCGGCAGCGTCCGCAGCAGCGCCCGTACCGGCTCCCGTGGCGGCGCCCGCTCCGGCGCTCAGCGGATCGGCGTTCGGTCCGGGCGTAGCGGTGAGCGCGGCGGCGACCGCAAGCGCGGCGGCCACGAATGCTTCGCCGGCCACCGCCGCCGGAACACCGGGCGCGACTCCGGGCGCGCCAGCGACGCCGATCCCGCCCCCGATCCCGCCGCCGGGCGCCCCGGCGACGCCGATCCCGGCTGCAGGCGCGTCGCCGAACGCGGCGTCGGCACCTGGCGCGACGCCCATCCCCGACATGAGGCCCCCGGCGGGCGGCGGCGAAAGCCCGATCTCGGCCACCGATCAAAGATCGGCCGGCGGCCCCGGCACGCCGTCTGCGCGTCCCGCCGCGCCGTTCGAGCAGGGCGCGCCCGTGCAGGGTAAGGACGAGCTGGCGGCGCCGTCGCTGTCGGGGCGCCCACTCGCGCCGGCACGGGTCGCCGCCGCGGCAAGCTCGCCGATGACGGTCGCGGACAGGCCCGAGGGCAGCACGCAGTCGTCGCCGGCGCCGGCTACGGCGGCTGCCGCGGCGGCTGCCGCGGCCGCCCCCGCCCACGCCCAGCCCGACCGGCCGCGGACGCCGCCCGCGCCCCCGCGGCCGCCGGAGCCCCGCCGCGCTGTGGCGGCGTCGGCGCCGGAGATGACGCGGTCGCGCAGCGCGGGCGCGGTGATCGACGACGACTTCGAAGGCGGCCGCGAGCGCGATCCCGCCGGCGCGGCTCGCGCGGGTGGGGGCTCGGCACGGGCGCGCGATGAAGGCCTGACGCGCGGCGCAGCGGCGCGCGCGAGCTCCGCGCGGCTGCGCGGCGAGCCCGCGCGGTCGCGAGGCCTGGCGGGGCGGACGATCGCGTTGATCGCCGCCGGTGCGGTCGTGGTGGTGGTCGCGCTGCTACTCGTGGCAGGCGTCTTCAGCGGCGGCTCCTCCTCGCCGAGCAAAGGGGCGGCGGTGAAGACGTCTTCGCACGTGGGCAAGGCGCGCACGAAACATCGCGCTGCCCACCACGCGAGTGCCGCCGGCGCGGCGAGCCGCGCGGAAACGAACGTCGTCGTGCTCAACGGCACCGAAACGCCGCAGCTCGCGCACCACGTGGCGGCCGAACTCGTGGGCAAGGGCTACTCGAAAGCGGCCCCCCTCGGAGGCCGTCCCGAAGGCACGAACCAGGTGACGGTGGTCGACTACACGAGCGGGCACAAGTCCGAAGCGGAAGCGGTTGCGCACTCTCTTTCAGTCGCGACCGTGCAGCCGATCGAAGGCTCCGCGTCGGCGCTCGCGGGGTCCGCGAACGTCGTCGTGGTCGTCGGCCAAGACAAAGCTTCGTCCGTCCCATAACGAGCTTTCTCGACATTCCCGAGAGGACGGTCAAGCCGCGCGATCGCGGCCTGACGCACGTGATCGACCGGGGCCTCTCCGTGGCGGAGATCGACAGTCTGCTCGAGGTCGCGGGCGCGAGCGTCGACATCGTCAAGCTCGGTTGGGGCACGGCGCTAGTGACGGCGAACCTGCGCCCGAAGCTCGAGCGCTACGCGGCCCACGGGATCCCCGTGGTGCTCGGCGGAACCCTCACCGAGCTCGCGATCCGCCAGGGCCGCGTCGACGGGCTCGTCGCGTGGCTGGACGAGCTCGGGCTGCGGCACGTCGAGATCTCGGACGGCACGATCACGATCGACGCGGACGTCAAGCGCGAGCTGATCGAACACCTGAGCGCGCGCTTCACGGTGCTCTCCGAGGTCGGGAGCAAGGACGTCGAGTTCATCATGGCGCCGTATATCTGGGTCGAACAGATCGAGCGCGACCTCGCGGCGGGCGCGTGGAAGGTGATCGCGGAGGCGCGCGAGTCGGGAACGGCGGGGATCTACCGCGCGAACGGCGAACCGCGAACGGGGCTGATCGACGAGATCGCGCACGCGGTCGATACCGACAGGCTGATCTTCGACGCCCCGCTGCATCGCCAGCAGGTGTGGCTGCTGAAGCGCTTCGGCACTGAGTGCAATCTCGGAAACATCGCTCCCGGCGACGTGCTGTCGCTGGAGACGCTTCGCCTCGGTCTGCGTTCGGACACGCTCGAGCGGTTCGCGCGCGGCGAGGGCAGATCGGCCGGGGGAGATTGACCACCGCGCAACGGGCGTCGCGCACGACATTCGCGCTGTTGGTGGTCGCGTGCTTCGCGGCGTTCTTCATCACGCAGCGCCTCAAGCACACGCCGACTGTCGTGCAGCACTTCGAGATGCCGGGCCGCTTCGAACCGGGCTCCTCAGGCGTGCACGCCGAAGAGGCGATCTCGTTTCGCCTGCAGCACACCGAACGGGCGACGGTGACGATCGAAGACTCGGGCGGCGACCAGGTCGCCACGCTAGTGCGCGCGCGGCTGCTCGAGCGCTACAAACAGTTCTCGCTGCACTGGAACGGGCGCACCGGCGTCGCGCGCTCGTTCACGATCATGACCGCGCCCGACGGGCACCGCTTCTACATCCCGCACAACACCGGCCCGCGTGCCCCCGCGGGCGAATACCACGTGCGCGTGTTCCTGCCCGAATCCAACCGCACGGTCGTCTCGCCGCGGAGCTTCGAGCTGATCGCGCGATGACCGCCGTGCCGACCGGACCCGGCGCGACGCTGCCGAGCGCTGCGGCGCTCGCGACGCTGCCTGGCGCGGGGACGCTCGCGACCGCGCCGAGCGCGGGGACGCTCGCTGCGGGGGCGGCCGGCGGGGTCGCGGCAGTCGCGGTGCTCGTGCTCGTGCTGCGCAAGAGGCCCGACTGGCTGGCGCCGCTGGTCGTGCTCGCGCTGCCCTTTCGCGTGCCGATCTCCGCCGAGCACCGCACCGTCAACCTCCTCATTCCGCTGTACGTCGTCGTCGCCGCGGGAGCGCTCACGCAGCTGCTCCCGCGCGTCGCGCGGCGCGAGCTCACACCGCTGCGCAGGGTCGAGTGGCTCCTCTTCGGCTCCGTCGCGCTGTACGCGGTGCAGGCGTCGTACTCCTCCGATCTGACCAAGGCGGCGGAGAACGTCGGCTTCTTCTACGTCCCGTTCTCGATCCTCTACCTGCTGCTGCGCGAGATCGAGTGGACGCCGCAGCTGCTCCTGCGCTGCCTCGGCATCGCGGTCGCGCTGGCGATCGTCTTCGCGGGGATCGGGTTCGTCGAGTACGAGCGCAAGTCGCTGTTCCTCAACCCGAAGGTCGTCGCGGCGAACCAGTACGACAACTACTTCCGCGTCAACTCCGTCTTCTTCGACCCGAACATCTACGGGCGCTTCCTCGCGCTGGTGATGATCGCGGTGATCGGCGTCGCGATGCGCGCGCGCAAGACGCGCACGGTGTACGCGTGCGCGGCGGTGCTCGCGTGGCTGCTCGTGGGGCTCGTGACGAGCTTCTCGCAGTCGAGCATCGCGGCGCTGCTGCTCGGACTCGCGGTCCTCGCCGCCTTCGCGTGGGACGCGCGCCTGACGCTGTACGCGGCAGCGGGCCTCGTCGCGGCGGCGCTCGCCGTCGCGCTGCTCGCGCCCGCGAGCCTGCACTTCGGCCTGAAGGGGATCGGCGGCTCGACGAGCAACGCGACGAGCGGGCGCACCAAGCTGATCGAAGGCGGGCTCGAACTGTTCGCCGACCGCCCCCTGTACGGCTACGGCTCCGGCTCCTTCCAGAAGGAATACGAGCTCCGGCACCGCGCGAGCGTCGAGAACGCGACCTCGGCGTCGCACACGATCCCGATCACGGTCGCGGCCGAGCAGGGCGTGATCGGCCTCGCGGTCTACGTCGCGCTGCTCGTATCTGCGTTCGCGCTGCTGCTCACAGGCGCCGGACGCTCGCCGCCGCGCGTGGTCGTCGCGGCGGCGTTCGCCGCGCTGATGCTGCACACGTGGACGTACGCGGACTTCCTCGAGGACCCGTTCACGTGGACGCTGCTCGCGATCGGTGTCGCACTCGCGCGAAAGCCGCCGCCGGCGTCGAGCGCCCCCGACCCGCCCGCGGCGGGCGCGCTCGCGATCGCCGACTAGGGTCGCGTCACTGTGCGCGGCTACCTGAAGCGGCTCGTGACGACGGGCGCGGCGTACCAGTTCGGCGACGTCCTCGCGAAGGGAATCGCGCTCGTGACGATCCCGCTGTACACGCGCCACGTCCCGCGCGCGGGCTACGGCGCGGCGAACTCGCTGCTGACGGCGGTGATCCTCGCGAGCATCTTCCTGCGCGTCGGCGTCGGCGAGGCGTTCATCCGCTTCTATTTCGACGACGCCGACGAGGCGCGGCGCACGCGCATCGCGCGCACGGCGACCGCGACGGTCGCGTGGACGACGACGCTCGCCGCGATCGCCGCGCTCGGCTTCTCCTCGCAGCTCTCGAAGCTGCTGCTCGGCTTTCACGACCCGCTGCTGCTCGACTGCGCGATCGTCGGCCTGTGGGCGTTCACGAACCTCGAGATGGCATACGCGCAGCTGCGCGTCGACGAGCGCACGCGCGCGTACATCTGCGCGTCGGGCGCGAACGTGCTGCTGACGCTCGCGTTCACGGTCGCGCTCGTCGTCGTCGCGAACGAAGGCGCGCGCGGCCTGCTGCTCGGGAACTTCGGCGCGTCGGCGGTCGTCGTGCTCGGCCTGTGGGTGCTCCTGCGCCGGCGCTTGTCGCTGCGCGTACGCCCGGCGGACCTGCGGGCGATGCTGCGCTTCGGGCTGCCGACGGTCCCCGCCGACGCGAGCGTTTATGCGCTCCAGGTCGCCGACCGCTTCTACCTCTACCGCGGCTACTCGCACGCGGCCGCGGGCGACTACTCGATAGCGATCTCACTCGCGACCGTCGTGTTCGTGATCGTGCGCGGCTTTCAGTACGCGTGGCCGCCGCTCGCGTACTCCATCCGCGACGACGCGGAGGCCGCGCGCCTGTACGCGCTCGTGACGACGTATTTCGTGCTCGCGACGGGAGTCGTCGTCGCGGCTGTCGCGCTGCTCGGGCGCTGGCTCGTACGCCTGCTGGCGGCGCACGCGTACTTCGGCGCGTACCGCGCGCTGCCGTGGCTCGCGCTCGGCTGGTCGCTGTACGGCGTCTACCAGGTGATGATCGTGATCACCGGTCGCGCGCGCGCGACGATCCGCAACCTGCCCGCGGCCGCGCTCGGGCTGGCCGTCAACATCGCGCTCTTGCTCGCGCTCGTCCCGCACTCGCGCGCGGGCCTCGGCATCGCGGGCGCGGGGCTCGCGCTGTGCGGAGCGTACGTCGCGATGATCGCCGCGATGCACGTGCTCACGCGGGGGCTGTTCGGCGTCGCGTTCGAGTGGCGGCGGCTCGCGCACGCCGTCGCGATCCTCGCCGCGGTCGCGGTCAGCGGCGAGCTGCTGCTGTCCACCTCAGGCGCCATCGGGTTTCTCACGCGGGCGCTGTGGCTCGCGCTGATCCCCGTGCTGCTCCTGCTGACGGGCTTCTTCTCCGCGCGCGAGCGCACGGGCGCGGGCGCGCTGGTCGCGGAGCTGCGGCGGCACCTCGCGGCCGCCCGCACGCCCGCCGCCGAGCTCGAGGCGTACGCCGAGGACCCGCTCAGAGATCTGTAGCGATCGCCGCCGCGGGCGCTTCGCGGTTGTACGCCTCGGCCGCCTCGCGCAGCCCCTCGCCGCGGCCGGGCGCGAGCGTCGCGGTGACGTGACGCCAGTAGCGCCGCGTCGAGTGTCCGGGCAGGACCAGCGCGGCGAGCGCGCGCACCGCGTAGGCCCACGCGGTCAGCGCGCGCACGGCGAGCGCGGCGGCGCGCGAATGGTGCTTGCGCATGTATAGGTCGCGGTTGCGCGCCATTTCGACGATCCGCCGCTCGGGCACCGCGGCCGTCGCGAGCTGCTCGTGGTGGATCGCCGCGGCCTGCGGAACGTGGATGCTCCGCCAGCCCGCCTCGCGCAGCCGCAGCGCGAAGTCGACCTCGTCGGAGTAGACGAAGAAGTCCGCGTCGAGATAGCCGACTTCGCGCGCGGCGGCGCCGCGCACGAGCAGCGCGGAGGACTGGCACCAGTCGACCGTGCGCACGCCCTCGCGGCCGCTCTGGACGATCAGCCGGCGGTGCAGGAACAGCGCACCCGCGAGCGCGGTTGCGACGCTCGGGAAGCGCCACGCGGAGGGCCGCTCGGTGCCGTCCGGCGCGAGCAGGCGCGCGCCCGCGCAGGCGGCGTCGGCGCGCGCGGACAGCGCCTCGTGCAGCGCGAGCGTCGCGCCGGGGAGCAGCTCGGAGTCCTCATTGAGCAGCAGCGCGTACGTGCCGCGGGCGCGTCGCAGCAGATCGCTGTCGTTCTCCGCCTTGCCGCGTCGCTCCGAGAGAGCGATCACCTCGTCGACGGCCGGGTGCTCGCGCGCGGCCCGCGCCGACCCGTCGCGCGAGCCGTTGTCGAGCACGAGCACCTCGCTCGCGAACGGCAGCGTCTCGCGCTCGCGCGCGATCGCGTCGAGACCAGACAGCAGCAGTGCGCGCTGCGAGGTGTTGACTACGCAGTAGCTGAGCTCGATCGGCGGCATGCGCTGCGCCTATTGTGCTGCGCGGTGCGCGTCCACATCGTCGACCCCTCCGCGTACACGCCGCCATACGACCACGAGCTGTGCGCGGCGCTCGCGCGCGCCGGCGCGGAGGTCGAGCTCTACACGAGCGCCTTCGCGCACGGCGAGGTCCCGGCGCCGGAGGGGTATGCGCGCCACGAGCTCTTCTACCGCGCGGCCGCGCGCGCCGCCCGCGGCGAGGAGCTGCGCCGGGCGCTGAAGCTCGCCGAGCACGTCCCCGACATGCTCGCCTACCGCTCGCGCGCCCGCGCGGCGGACATCGTGCACTTCCAGTGGCTGGCGCTGCAGCACGTCGACGGCCATCTGCTCCCGCGCGGGCGGCCGCTCGTGCTCACCGCGCACGACATCCTGCCGCGCGAACCGCGCGCTGGTCAGCGCCGCGCGCAGCGGCGGCTGTACGAGCACTTCGACGCGATCGTCGTGCACAGCGAGCATGGGCGCGAGCGCCTCCAGGCCGAGCTCGGAGTGCCGGCCGCGCGCGTGCACGTGATCCCGCACGGGGCGCTCGCGCACCTTCGTACGGGCCCCGTCGCGAGCCCGCCCTGGACCGCGTCCGGGCCCGTCGTGCTGTTCTTCGGGCTGCTGCGCGCGTATAAGGGACTCGACGTGCTGCTCGACGCGTGGCGGGGGATCGAGGACGCGGAGCTGTGGATCGTGGGCATGCCGCGCATGGACACCTCGGCGCTGCACGCCGCCGCGGGCGCGAACGTGCGCTTTCTCGAGCGCTTCGTCTCCGGCGCGGAGCTGCGAGCGTGCTTCGGCGCGGCGGACCTCGTCGTGCTGCCGTATCGCGAGATCGACCAGTCGGGAGTGCTCTTCACCGCGCTCGCCTTCGGCAAGCCGCTCTTGCTCAGCGACGCGGGCGCCTTCCCCGAGCTGGCCGAGAAAGGCGCGGCGCGCGTCGTGCCCGCGGGCGACGCGAGCGCGCTGCACGCAGCGCTCGCCGAGCTGCTCGCCGACCGCGCGGGGCTCGAGGCGCTGGCGCTGCGCGCACGCGAGCTCGCCGAGACCGAGTACTCGTGGGACGACATCGCCGCGCGCACGCTCGCGCTCTACGAGTCGCTGCTCTAGGACAATCGGCTCCGTGAGAACCGCTCTCGAGATCCTCTTCTGGCTGTGCGCGTCGCTGATCGTGTGGACGCACGCGGGCTATCCGCTCGCCCTCGCGCTGCTCGCGCGCATCGCACGCGCCGGTCGCCGAGGCGCTCGGCGGCCCTCGCCCGAGGCGCCGCCGCCCTCGCCCGCGTCGCTGCCGTCGCTGTCGCTGATCGTCGCGGCGCACGACGAGGAGGCGGTGATCGAGGCGAAGGTGCGCAACGCGCTCGCGCTCGACTATCCGCGCGAGCTCTTCGAGCTGATCGTGGCGTGCGACGGCTGCACCGACGCGACCGCCGCCCGCGCCCGTGACGCGGGCGCGGCGATCGTGCTCGAGCTGCCGCGCGGGGGGAAGATCCGTGCGCAGGACCTCGCGGTCGAGCGCGCGCGTGGGGAGCTCGTCGCGTTCTCGGACGCGAACGCGCTCTGGGAGGCCGACGCCGCGCGCGAGCTCGCGCGCGCGTTCGCGGATGCGCGCGTCGGCTACGCGTGCGGGGCGGTCGCGTTCGAACGCGCCGGGGCGGCGGGCGCCGCGGCCAACCAGGAGGGGGTGTATTGGCGCTACGAGCTCGCGGTGCGCGAGCTCGAGTCGCAGCTGTTCTCGATCACCGCGGGCAACGGCGCGATCTACGCGACGCGGCGCGACGCCTACATAGTCGTCGACCCGATCATGGGCCACGACCTCTCGCTGCCGTTCAAGATGGTCAAGCGCGGCTACCGCGCGGTGTACGCGCCGCGGGCGCGGGCGCGCGAGAAGATGGTGCCGTCGCTCGCGGGCGAGTTCGCGCGCAAGCGCCGCATGATGAGCCACACCTGGCCGATCATCCTGCGCGGCGGGATGCTCTCGCCGCGCGGCTACCCGCCGGGCTATGCGTTGATGATGCTCTCGCACCGCGTGCTGCGCTACTTCACGCCCGCCCTGCACGTGATCGCGCTGGCGGCGAACGTCGCGCTCGTCGCGGACGGCGCGGGGACGCTGTACGTCGTCACGCTCGCGCTCCAGCTCGCGCTGCTCGCAGCGGCGCTGCTCGCGGGGACGGTGCGAGCGCGGCCGCTTTTGATCGCGCGCTACTACGTGCTCACGACCGCCTCGCCCGCGGCCGGCCTGTGGGACTGGCTGCGCCACGGAACGGTCGCGTGGTGGGACGCCGCCGAGGGAACGCGGTGAGCGCCCTCGGCGCGAAGCCCGCGAGGCGGCCGCCGCCCGGAGGCCTCGTTGGCGCTGCGCTGCGCCGCGCGCTCGACGTCGTCGCCTCGGCGGCCGGGCTCGCGCTGTGCGCGCCGCTCGCCGGCCTGGCGATGATCGCGATCCGGCTGGAGTCGAAGGGCGGTGTGATCTACCGCCAGCGCCGCGTCGGGCGGGACGGCGCAGAGTTCGACGTCTTCAAACTGCGCACGATGGTGCACGGCGCCGAGCGGATCGGCAGCGGCCTGCGCATCGACGCGGGCGACGAGCGCATCACGCGCGTAGGCGCGTTGCTGCGGCGCACGTCGTTCGACGAGGTCCCCAACCTCGTCAACGTCCTACGCGGCGAGATGTCGCTGATCGGGCCGCGCCCGACGCTCCCCGAGCAGGTCGCGCAGTACACCCCGCGCCAGCGCGGCCGCCTGGCCGTCAAGCCCGGCATCACCGGCTGGGCGCAGGTCAACGGGCGCGCGTCGCTGCCGTGGAGCGAGCGCATCGAGCTCGACCTGTACTACGTCGAGCACCGCTCGCTGGCGCTCGACATGAAGATCCTCGCGCGCACGCCCGCGATGGTGCTGCGCGGCTCGGGCCTGTACAAGGGCGCGGCTGGCGGCTGGGAGGGCGAACTGTGAGCTCGGCGCCCGCGAAGGGCGTGCTGCTGACGGCGGCGGGCAAGCGCTACGACATCGTCTCCTCGTTCGCGCGCCTCACGCACACCGTCGTCGCCGACGCCTCTCCGCTGGCGCCCGCGCAGTACGCCGCGCACGTGCGCGCGGGGGTGCCGCTGATCGAGGACCCGGGCTACGTGGACGCGCTCGCCGCCCTGTGCGACGAGCACGGCATCGGCGCCGTGCTGCCGCTCACGGACCTCGACATCGAGGTGCTCGCGCACGCGCGCGCCGACGGCAGGCTCCCGGCACTCGTTCCCTCGCCGGACGTCGCGCGCGCGACGTACGACAAGTACGAGGCGCACCTGCTGCTCGAGCGCCTGCAGCTCCCCTCGCCCCCCACCGTCCTCCCCGAGCACGATCTCGACGCGCTGCACTACCCGGTTGTCGTCAAGCCGCGCCGAGGTTCCGGGGCGCGCTCGATCCATCTCGCGCGCGACGCCGCGCAGGCGCGCTTCTTCGTCGACTACGTCGCCGAGCCGGTGATGATCCAGCGCGCGATGGGCGGCGAGGAGTTCTCGATCGACTGCCTCGGCGACCTCCGCGGGCGCTGCCTGAACGCGATTCCGCGCACGATGATCGAGTCGCGCGGCGGCGAGTCGATCAAGGGCACCGTCATCCGCGACGAGCAGCTCGTCGACCTCGCCGTGCGCACGACCGAGGCGCTCGCCGTGGCCGGCCCCGCGACGATCCAGGTGTTCCGCGATCCCGACATCGGCATCGCGATAACCGACGTCAACACCCGCTTCGGCGGCGCCTTCCCCGCCCCCGCGTACGCCGCGCTCCCCGGGCGGACGTACCCCGAGCTGATCGTCGCGATCGCATCGGGCGAGACGATCGAGCCGCACGTCGGCGAGTACCGCGACGGGATCACGTTCACGCGTTACTACTGGCAGCTCGAGCTCGACGCGCAGCTGCGCCCGAGCGGCCGCGAGATCGTCCCCGGCGGTCCCCCCGCCCCGCGCGCCTGAAGCGCACCCGCCGCCCAAGGCGCGATGCTCGCGCGCACGCCGACTAGACTTCGAGGGCAGCGTGTCGACGCTAACCGCCGATCCCCCCGCGCCCGCGCAGTCACCGCCCGCCGAGGCTCCTCCGCCTGCTTCTGCACCGCAGGCGCAGGCTTCCGCGCCCACCGCGACCTGTGCGCGCTGCGGCGCTGCGCTCGCCCCCGGCCAGGACTGGTGCCTGCAGTGCGGCGCCGGTGCTCCCGGAAGCCTCGCCGGCTCGACGCACAACTGGCGCCCGACGGGGATCGTCGCCGCGCTCGTCGCGCTCCTCGTCGCCGGCGCGGGCGTCGCCGCGTATGCGGCGTGGGGCAAACGCTCGCACTCGGCTGCGCCGCGCGCGGGCGCGCTCGCGAGCAGCACGACCGCGGCGGCGCCGGGCCTCGGCGCGACGTCGGTGCCTCCGAGCTCGAGCGTGCGCCCCGGCATCGCGACGCCGGCGAATCCCGCCCTCGGCCTCGGCGGCTTGGCGAAACCGCCGAGGATCCCGCTCAGAACGGTGACGCCGAAACTGACGCCGCTGCCGCCGAGCGCGACCAAACCCGCGAACACCGGGACGACGACCCCGACGACCACGACGACCACCCCCGCGACCACCGGGGGATCCACGACGAGCGAACTTCCGCCGGCGATCGAACTCGACACGAACGCCGCCTCGACGTACGACCCGTACGCCTATCCGGCGTCGAACTTCGGCGACCCGAGCCGCGCGATCGACGGCGACACGAGCACCGGCTGGACCGCACAGGTCGACCCCGCGGTCGCGCCGAAGATGGCCGAGGGGCTCTCGATCGACCTGCGCTCGGCGCGCGCGCTCGCCGACGTCAAGCTATACACCTCCACGTCCGGCATGACCGTGCAGGTCTACGGGGCCAACGGCCACGCGCTGCCCGAATCGATCACCGACAAGGCGTGGGTCCCCGTGAGCCGCTCTCTGGTCGTCAAAAAGAAGAGCACGACGATCAAGCTGCGCGACTCCGCGCGCGCGTTCCGCTTCTTCGTCCTGTGGATCTCGCGCGCGCCCCAATCGAGCGTCGGCACGCCGGCGGCGCCCGGGCACGTGACCGTCGACGAGCTCGAACTCTTCCCGCCGAAATAGCCTCCGCCGCGAGCGCCGCGCGAGCGCTCACGAGGCGCGTCAACGTCGGCGCCGTAAGGCGCCCCCTCAAACTCTCGAGCAGCGGGCGACGCCTACTGGCGTGTGCTGCGCGCGCGCGCGCTTTTCGCGGCGCGTTTCGGGCGTGCGCTGCGGCGCGCCTGCGGCGCCGCCCAGATCTCGTCGAGGAAGTCCGCGATCAGGTTCGTGAGCCGCTCCGGTTTCACGCGCAGCTCGACGATCGAGTTCGCTTCGACGAGGCGCGCGTTGGGCAGCTCTTCCACGAGCATCCCCGCGTCGGAGAACGGGTGCACCGGGTCGCGCCGGTGGCCGAGCACGAGCGCCGGCGTCTCGAACGTGCGCCGGTCGGAGCGGTGGGGAGCGACGCGTCCGAAGAACAGGCCTTGCAGCACCGCGCCGCCCGGGCCCGGTTCCTGACGGACGAGGTCGAGCATCACGTTGCCGTAGTGCGGCACCGCGCCGCGCGGGATCGCGCGCGCGCCGCGCCCGAGCAGCTGCATCCAGCGCTCGCCGAACGTCAGCGCGACGAGCAGCGGCGTGAACGCGAGCGCGCTCCACAGCAGCGCGTTGTCGAGCACCGGCATCTCGATCACCATCCCGCGCAGCCGCTCCGGGTACGCCGCCGCGATCTCGAGCGCCGTGTTCGCGCCCAACGACGTGCCCATCACCGCCGCCTGCTCGATCTGCAGGTGGTCCATCAGCGCGACGACCTGCTGCGCGAAGAACTGCATCGAGTAGCGCCACATGTCGCGCGGGCGGTCCGATGCTCCGTGGCCGAGCAGGTCGATCGTGATCACGTGGTTGCCGCGCGCGGCGAGCGCTTCCGCGAGCGGGCGGTGCATTTCGCCCGACAGCAGCAGGCCGTGGATCAGGATCAGGGGACGCGCGCGCGCCGGCGCGCTGGGCGCCGTGCGCCCACGCCCGCCGCCCGCCGTCACCGCCGCCGGGCCGCCGCCGAATTCCTCGTAGGAGATCCTCTGGCCCTGGTACTTGAACGACGGCATAGCCCAACCCTACAGCGCGTTACGCGCTAGCGTTTGCGCCCGCGCCGCGCGCGCGCCGTTTTTAGAGCAGCGTCGAAGCCAAGGAGAGACATGGCCAAGCAGCCCCGTATCCTCGCCGGAGAGAACGCCGCGATCACCGGAGGGGCGCGCGGCATCGGGCGCGCGACCGCCGAAGCGATGCTCAGAAAGGGCATGAAAGTCGCGCTCGGGGACGTCGACGCCGACGCCGCGCGCGCGACCGCCGCCGAGCTCGGCCCGCGGTGCATCGGCCTCCCGCTCGACGTCACCGATCGCGACTCCTTCGCCGCGTTCCTCGACGCCGCCGAGGAACAGCTCGGGCCGCTCGACGTGCTCGTCAACAACGCCGGCATCATGCAGGTCGGCCGCTTCCTCGACGAGGACGACCTCACCGCGCGGCGCATGGTCGACATCAACCTGCACGGCGTCATCCTCGGCACGAAGCTCGCGCTCGAACGCATGATCCCGCGCGACCGCGGCCACGTCGTCAACATCTCCTCGCAGGCCGGCAAGTTCGGCGCGCCCGGCGGCGCGACCTATTCCGCGACCAAGCACGCCGTCGTCGGGCTCACCGAGGCCGTCCGCGGCGAGCTGCGGCTGATGGGCGCGCACATCGATGTCAGCTACGTGATGCCCGCCGTCGTCAACACCGAGCTCGGCTCCGGTCTCGGCGACGTGCGCGGATTCTCAAACCTCGAGCCCTCCGAAGTCGCCGACGCGATCATCGACGCGCTGCAGTACCGCGTCGTCGACGTGTGGGTGCCAAAACGGGCCAAACGCACGAACCTGATCATCAGCCTCCTCCCGCGGCGCCTGTCCGAGGGCATGGGCCGCGCGCTCAAGGCCGACCGCGTGCTCGCCGAGGCGAACCCCGACATCAGGCGCGCGTACGAACTGCGCGCCTCGCACTCCGAGCCCGCGCTCGAGGGCGCGCCCGAGCAGCCTCAGCTGGCGCGCAGCGCCGGCGAGTAGGCCGGCGCGGCGGTGGACGTGGGGGCCGTGGGCGCCTGCGCCTGCGCGCTCGCGAACGCCGCTCGCGTCATGCCCGCGATCTCCATCACCGCGTCGCGGCACCGCGTGCTGACGCCCGCGAGGTTGATGAACGCGTGGATCAAGCCGCCGAAGCGGCGCAGGATCACCGGCGTGCCCGCCGCTCGCATCGCTTCCGCGTAGGCCTCGCCCTCGTCGCGCAGCGGGTCGAACGCCGCCGTCACGACGATCGCCCGCGCGAGTCCCGAGAGGTCCTGCGCCAGGATCGGCGAGACGCGCGGGTCTAGCGCCGCCTCGCGCGCCGGGCCGAGGTAGTTGCCGTCGAACCAGTCCATGTCGCGCGTCGTCAGAAAGAAGCCCTCGCCGAACAGCTCGCGCGAGCGCCCCGTCTGGCGCGTGAAGTCGACGACCGGGTAGATCAGCAGCTGCAGCGCCGGCGCCGGGCCGCCGTCGTGCGCCGCGAGCTGCGCGGCGACCGCCGCGAGGTTTCCGCCCGCACTGTCGCCGCCGACGCCCACGCACGCCGCGTCCGCGCCCAGCTCGTGCGCGTGCTCGCTCGCCCAGCGCAGCGCCGCGCGCGCGTCTTCGGCGGCGGCCGGGAACGGGTGCTCGGGCGCGAGGCGGTAGTCGATCGCGAGCACGTGCACCCCCGCGTGCGCGCACAGCAGGCGGCAGAAGGCGTCGTGCGTCTCGAGGTCGCCGTACGTGAAGCCGCCGCCGTGGTAGAAGACGAGCAGCGGCCGCGTCTCGCCGGCGGTTGGGGGCGCGTAGTGGCGCGCGCGCAGGCCGCCCCCCTGTGTGTCGATGTCCAGGTCGCGCACCGCGCCGACCTCCGTGACCCGGCCCGCGTACACCGCCGCCAAGCGCCTGCGTTCCGCGCGCGCCTCCTTGGGGCTTACCGTCTCCACGGGTGCCTTGCCGGGGCGCTCCAACACCGCGAGCGTCAGCTGCAGATCGGGCGCGAGCGTGTCTCCGTCGAGCGACACCGCGGGCTTTCCCGACAGCCGCACCTGCAGCCGCGCGGGCAGCGCGCAGAGCAGCTGCGCCGCTCGGTATGCGAGGCGCCCGCGCGCGCCCAGCGCGGACGTGCCCAGCGCGGTCGTGGCCGGCATCGTCGCTAGCCCGCCGTGAGCCACTCCGCGACCAGCGACCCGATCAGCGGGCCCTGATCCTCCTGCAGAAAATGGCTCGCGTCGGGGATCGTCCGCGGCGCCTCGCGCCCGATCGCCGCCGCGAAGCGCTCGCCCGTCTCGAGCGGCAGCACCGGGTCGGAGTCCGCCCACAGCATCAGCGTCGGGCGGCTGTCCTCGCGCAGCGCGGCCAGCACGCGCTCGCCCGCGTCCGCCCCCGCGGCCGTCGGATCCAGCGGGATCATCAGCGGAAAGGCGCGCGCGCCCGCCTTCGCCGCCGGGCTCTCGTACGGCGCGTCGTACGCCGCGATCACCTCGTCGCCCGGGTCGTGCTTGCACGCCCCGCGTACGAGGAAGCCGACCGGCAGGTCCTCCGTGCGCTCGACGAAGTTGCGGAACGCCATCCACGCCTCGGTCATGCGCTGCCGGCCCGTGAAGAGGCCCGTGTCGAGGATCACCAGGCGCTCGACCCGGTCCGCGTGCTCGACCGCCAGGCGCAGGCCGATCGGGCCGCCCCAGTCGTGCACGACCATCGTCGCGCCGCGCACGTCCAGGTCCTCAAGCAGCGTCTCCGCGAGCGCGACGTGGCGCTCGTAGGAGTACCAGCCGACGTCAACCGGCTTGTCCGACGCGCCGAAGCCCACGAGGTCAGGCGCGATACAGCGGAACCCCGCGTCGCGTACCGGCGGGATCACCTTGCGCCACAGGTACGACCACGTCGGCTCGCCGTGCACGAACATCACCGGCGCCCCCTCGCCCTCGTCGATGTGAGCGAGGCGCAGGCCGTCTACCTCGCGGTAGCTCGGCGAGAACGGGTAGTCGGGCAGGCCCGTCAGCGCGTCCTCGCGGTTTCGCACCGCCTCCACCATCGGCCGGCGGAGCATATCCGTTGCCGCATCGGCTAGTCTCGCGCCGGATGCACGCCGCAGCGCTCCACCTCGCGCCGGTGCTCGCGGCCGAGAAGAGTCGCGTGCCCTTCTTCGTCGCCGGCGGGCTCCTCGCCGCTTGGGCGCTGATCGTCTCGCTCGGGCTCGGCCTGCGCAGGCCGTCCTTCCCCGGCAACCTCGGCGGCGAGCGCGCCGTCATCACGATCTCGCTCGTGCTCGTGCTCGGCGCGACCTCAACGGCCGTCATCACCTCGAGCTCACCCGCCAAGGCCTCCGCCGCGAGCTCCACCCAGACCGGTGCCGCACCCGCCGCCCCCGTCGCGCCATCTGCCCCCGCGGCCCCGTCTGCCCCGTCCACTCCCGCGGCGCCGTCCACTCCCGCGGCCCCGTCCACTCCCGCGGCCCCCGCGGCGCCGACCGCGAAAACGTCACTCAGCCTCGCGGCGTCGCCGAACACGATCGCCTACAACACCAAGCAGCTGAGCGCGAAGGCGGGCGTTGTGACGATCACGTTCACCAATCCCTCGCCGCTCGAACACAACCTCACGATCGCGGAGGGAAGCTCCGTGCTGGGCGCCACGCCGACGTTCACCGGCGGCGCGAAGACGCTCACGATCAACCTCAAACCCGGCACCTACACCTTCTACTGCACCGTGCCGGGCCACCGCGCGGCGGGCATGGAAGGTACGCTGAAGGTCTCATGAAGCTCTACGTCTGCTGGGGGACCTTTCCGACTCCCCGCCCGGGCGGCCACCCGTGCCGCAACGCGTACCGCGCGCTGCGTGACGCGGGCCATGACCCCGAGGTCGTCAACGCCTACGGGCTCGGAATCCTGCCCGACGCCCTCAACAACACCGCGGGGCGGCGCGAGGTAGAGCGCCTGACGGGCAACCGCTGGGTGCCGACGCTCGTGCTCGACGACGGCAGCGTACTCGGCGACTCGAAGGAGATCGTCGCGTGGGCGAAGGCGAACCCCCGACAGTGAAGGAGGCGCAATGGACCTGATTGCGGCGATCGACGCCGAGCGCGCGGCGAACAACGTGCTCGAGCACCCGTTCTACGAGCGCTGGAGCGCCGGCGCGCTCACGCAGCGCGAGCTCGCGTGCTACGCCGGCGAGTACCGGCGCGCGGTCGCCGCGCTCGCCAACGCCTCCGAGAGCGCCGCCGCGAAGGCCGCGCCTCCGGACGCCGCGCTGCTGCGCGAGCATGCGCGCGAGGAGCGCGCGCACGTCGAGCTGTGGGAGGGCTTCGCACGCGCCGCCGGCGCGGAGGCTGCGTCGAGCGGCGCCGAGCTTCCCGAGACTGCCGGCTGCGCGCGCGCGTGGGAGGCCGGCGGCGAGCTCGTCGAGCATCTCGCCGTCCTCTACGCGATCGAGGCCTCGCAGCCAGACATCGCGCGCACGAAGCTCGAGGGGCTCATCGAGCACTACGGCTATGCCCCCGAGGGACCCGCCGTCGAGTACTTCGCCGTGCACATGCACCGCGACGTCGAGCACGCACGCGACGCGCGCGAGCTCATCGGCACCCTCATCGAAGACGCAAGCGCCGATCGCGACGAGCGCTTCGCGCACGAGCTGAGCGAGCGCGCGCTCGCGCGGGCGCGCGCCGCGCTGCGCGGCAACTGGTCGCTGCTCGACGGCGTCGAAGCCGCCGCAGCGGCGTAGCGCCCGGCCGCGGCCGCGGCCATGGCATAGCCGCGCGCGACGTCGCACACCTGGCGCGGTGGCGCGGCGGCAGGCGAGACAGCGGCATGGCATCCGGCGTCGCCTGGGCGCCTGGGCTGGCTGGGCGCCTGGGCTAGTCGTCCGCGCGCTCGCCTGTGCGCGAAGCCAGGCGCCACGCGAACAGCACGGCGGCGACGGAGGTCGCGAGGTTGAGGCTCGAGACGCCGGCGCGCATCGGTATGCGAACGCGACGCCGCGCGCGCGCGAGCAGCTCGTCGCTCACGCCGTCGCGCTCGCTGCCGAAGATGAGCAGCGCGCGCGCCGGTGGGGCTGCGGGATCGAGCTCGTCGCCGTCGGGATCGAGCGCGACGAGCTCACGCGCAGTGAGCTGCAGCGACGCGACGTCCGGGACGCGGGCGACGGGCAGCGCGAAGTGCAGGCCGGCAGCGCCGCGCAGCGCGTCGGGATGCCAGGGGTCGTGGCTGCCGGTCGTGAGCACGCCGGCCGCGTCCGCTGCCGCGGCGACGCGCACGCACGCGCCGACGTTGCCAAGGTCGCGCGGGTTCTCGAGCAGAACTATGGGCGCGTCTGAGGCGTCGGCGAGCAGCGCGGCGATGTCGACGTGCGGGCGGCGCGCGAGGCTCATGACGCCGGTCGTCGGCGCGAGTGGCGCGAGCTTGTCGAAGACCTCCGGCGCTATCTCGCGGACGAGCCCGGCCATCTGCTCGCGGACGTCCGGCGCGAGCCGCTGCGCGAGGGCGTCGAGCTGCGCACGGTCCCTGCAGACGGCATCGACGACCTGCGCGTGGAAGCGCAGCGCGTGCTTGAGAGGGTGGAAGCCTTCGAGCACCGCGAGCTCCTCGTCGCGACGCGCGCGCCCGAAGCGCGGGATCAGCGAGCCGTCGTGCACTCAAGCGATCATGACCGCTCGCGCGAGCGCGCGCGGGCGACGCTCGCGCGTGCACGCGTGCGTGCGCGCGGCGCTATCGTGGCGGCATCAAGCTCGAGGGGATCCACCACATCACCGCGATCACCGCCGACGCTCCGGGGAACGTCGAGTTCTATGCGGGAGTTCTCGGCCTGAGGCTCGTCAAGAAGAGCGTCAATCAGGACGATCCGACGGTCTACCACCTCTTCTATGGCGACGACGAGGGCTCGCCGGGGATGGACCTCACCTTCTTCGAGTATCCCGGCGCCGAGCGCGGCAGCGCTGGTCCGGGGATGGTGCACCGCATCGTCTGGCGCGTCGCCTCGAGCGCCGCATTTGACTTCTGGGCCGAGCGCCTACGCGCGAACGGAATCGAGCCCGAGCGGCTCGACGGCAGCCTCGTGTTCGCCGACCCGGAGGGCCTCGTGCACGAGTTCGTGATCGACACGAGCTCCGACCCGCAGCTGTACGCGTTCGCGTCCGACATTCCAGCTCAGCACGCGCTGCGCGGCTTCGACGGCGCACGCGCCTACAGCGACGACCCACGACGCAGCCTCGCGCTGCTGCGCGACACGCTCGGGTTCACGACCGACGATGACGGCGCCTCGTTCGAGATACGCGGCGACGTTCGCGGGAGCTTCTACGTGTACGACGAACCTCCCATCGGAGCGATCGCGCGCTCGGGCGCCGGTACCGTCCACCACGTCGCCTTCGCGTCGACCCCCGCCGACCACGAGGCGTGGCGGGAGCGCGCGCTCAGCGCGGGCGCGCACGCGACGCCGATCATCGACCGCTTCTACTTCCGCTCGATCTATTTCCGCGAGCCGAGCGGCGTGCTGTTCGAGATCGCGACCATCGGCCCCGGCTTCGCCGTCGACGAGGACGCAGCGCACCTCGGCGAGCACCTCTCGTTGCCGCCCCGTTTCGAGCCGCTGCGCGAGCGCCTCGAAGCGACGCTAACGCCGCTGCCCGATCCTCGCGCGGGCGAGCACCCGTCGGTGCCCGCCGCCTGACGGCCCACGCGACGGACGCCGGACACGGGTTTCGCGGTCGCCGGCGCGGCCGCCTGAACGTTCCCACTTGCGCACTCCGGTCGGTTCTCTTATTTTTCTTACGTTCTCGGGATGCGAGGACGCGGCTTCGCTTGCCAAGACGGGGATTCGATCGGCCGGGGAGCGCGCGAAGGCAGCACGAGGGAAAGGACTGGAGATGAATCGCGTCAGGATGATCGGATTGTGTCTCGCGTGCGTGCTGATCGCGGGCGCCGCGCTCGCGTCGAGCGCGTCGGCCGCGGGCGGCGCCGACTCGTGGGGAGCGAACACCGAAGGCCAGCTCGGCAACGGCACGACCACCAACTTCTCCTCGCCGACGTCGGTAAGCGGCCTCAGCCAAGTCGTCGCCGTCTCGGGCGGCGGCAACCACAGCCTCGCCCTGCTCAGCAACGGCACGATCATGGCGTGGGGCGAAAACAGCCACGGCCAGCTCGGCAACGGCACCACGACCGGTAGCAGCGTCCCCGTCGCCGTGAAGGGGATCACCGAAGCGGTCGCGGTCTCCGCGGGCAACACCGACAGCCTCGCGCTGCTCAAAAACGGAACCGTGATGGCGTGGGGCGAAAACAGCCACGGCCAGCTCGGCAACGGGACGATCACGAACAGCGACGAACCCGTCGCCGTGACCGGGCTGAGCGGCGCGACGGCGATCGCCGCGGGCGGGTCCCACAACCTCGCACTGCTCGGCACCGGCGTTGTGATGGCTTGGGGCGACGACGCGGCCGGCCAGCTCGGGAACGGGACGACGGGCAACGGCGAACTGACGCCCGTGGCGGTCAAAGAACTCACCGGCGTGAGCGCGATCGGCGCCGGCGACAACCACAGCCTCGCCGTCCTCAGCGGCGGCACGGTCGACGCCTGGGGCGAAAACGCGCACGGCCAGCTCGGCAACGGGACCACGACCAGCAGCGACGTACCGGTGGGTGTGACGGGCCTGGCCGAAGTCACCGCAGTGTCAGGAGGCGGCTTCTACAGCATGGCTCTCCACAGCAACGGCACGGTCGCGACGTGGGGGTCGAACGTCCACGGCCAGCTGGGCAACGGGACGACCACCGCGAGCACCACGCCGGTTGCGGTGAGCGAACTGACCGGAGTCACAGCCATCTCGGCCGGAGGCGCGCACGCGCTGGCGCTCCTGAGTACGGGAGCGGTGAAGTCGTGGGGCTACAACTTCTTCGGTCAGCTCGGCATCGGCGCAGCATCGGCGGGGACTGACTTGCCGGTCGAAGTGCCGGGCTTGAAAGGAGTCACGGCGATCGACGCGGGCTCGTTCCACAGCCTCGCCGTCGGGCCTTTCCTCCCGACCGTCACCGGCGTGAGTCCGAAGGAAGGTCCGCCCGGGGGCGAAACCGCGGTCACGATCACGGGCACGAACCTCACGGGCGCGACGTCGGTCAGGTTCGGCGCGAACAACGCGACGAGCTTCAAAGTCGAATCCGCTTCGACGATCTCGGCGATCTCACCTGCGGGCTCGGGCGACGTGGACGTCACCGTGGCGACGCCCGAAGGGCCGAGCGCGGCGAGCCCCGCTGACCTCTTCAGCTACCTCCCGAGTGTCACCGGCGTGACGCCGAATACGGGACCGCAGGCGGGGGGCACAACGGTGACGATCACTGGCAAAGACCTGGCTGGCGCGACCGCCGTCAAGTTCGGCGCGACGAACGCCACGAGCTTCAAAGTCGAATCGGCGACGTCGATCACCGCGGTATCACCCACGGGCTTCGGCGTGGTCGACGTGACGGTGACGACCGCGGGCGGGACGAGCCTGACGACGCCCGCCGACCAGTTCACCTTCGGCACGCTCGCGCCCGAATTCGGGCACTGCGTGCGCGTTGCCGTGGGAACCGGCGTATACGGAGACGCGAGCTGCACGCTCGCCGGCGGCGAAAAGAAGTACGAATGGATCGGCGGCCCGCCACCGAAGGCGAAATTCACCACGAAGATCAAACTCGACACCAAATTCCTCTGGCAAAGCGTCGGCGGCGAGAAACTCGAATGCTCCGGCGAGAAAAGCGGCGGCGAATACACCGGGCCGAAAACCGTGGGTGGCATCGTCATCACCCTCAACGGCTGTGTCCTCGCAGGGGCGAAATGCACCTCCGCGGGGGCCAAAGAAGGTGAAGTCGTCACGAAGCTGCTCGATGGCGAACTCGGCGTGATCAAAGCGAGCATCGAAGCTGTGAAAGACGAAATCGGGCTCGACCTGAAAGCGGCTTCGGGGTCGGACATCGCCGAATTCTCGTGCGGAGCGCTTCCGGTCATCTGGCGGGGCTCGGTCATCGTTCCGCTCAAAGCCAACAAAGGCCTGCTGACCGAGACGCTGAAATTCGCCGAGAAAGTCGGCAAACAGAAACCCGAAGCGTTCGAAGCCAAGGGCAAGGACGTGATTGAAAGCTCGATCGGCGAAGCGGCGTTCGAACAGAGCGCGTGGTCGCTCATCTCGACCCTCACGAACGCCGAAAAGGTCGAGGTCAACTCGGTCGTCTAGCAGCCGACCCGAGCTCCCCGGCGGCGCGCGCCTGGAAGCGGGCGCCGCCGCCGCCGGCGCTCGTGCCGGCGCCTGGCGCGCCCCACCGCCGCGCAGCGGGCAATCGCGCTACTCCGTGCGGTGAGAACGCGCTACCCCTGCGCGGCGATCAGCGACGAGGTGCGATGGGCGAGCGACATGATCGAGATCATCGGGTTGACGCCGGGCGCGGTGGGAAACGCGGACGCGTCGCCGATCCAGACGCCCTTGCAGTCGTGCAGCTCGCCGCGGCCGTCGGCGACGGAGTCGCGGGGGTCGCTGCCCATGCGGCAGGAGCCCATCTGGTGGGCGGTGAACGCGGCGACGTCGTTGGCGGCGAGGGAGCCGGCGTCGACCTCGCGCAGGTAGGCGTCGAAATCCTCTCCCTCGCTCCAGGAGATGCGCTTCTGGTGGAAGGTCATCATCTCCTTCGCGCCGGCGGCGCGGTGCAGCTTCGAGAGCTCGACCATGGCGCGACGGAATAGGCGCGCGTCGGTGTCGTCGGCGAAGGACCAGCGCGTGACGGCGCGGCCGTAATTGTCGATCACGACTTCTCCCTCGCCGTGGTCGCGCGCGACGGAGATGAATGGCGCGGCGTACTTGAAGACGCGCGCAAGCGTGCGCTTGTGCTCCTCGCCGTCGGCGAACGGCAGCGACATCGCCTGGATCGACGGGGTGACGCCTATGGCCTCGACGAGGAAGCCGTAGTCGCCGTCGCAGCCGACGAACTCGTCCGACAGCGCGGACTGGATCTGCCCGATCCAGCCGTCGATCGCCTGCTCGTAGACGCCGAGCACGACGGACGCGGGGTGCAGGCGCAGGTGCTTGCCGACGGCGGGGCCGCCGATCCCCGAGCGGAGCAGGAGGGCGGGAGTCTCGATCGCGCCGCACGCGGCGACGACGGTAGGGGCGTTGATCTGGACGGACGTGGTGGTGCCGTCCTCGTGCACGACGGTCGCCTGCACGCCGCTCGCGCGGCCGTCCTCCGTGAGGATGCGCTCGGCGCGAGCGCCGACGAGGAAACGCGCGCCACCGTCGGCGGCATCCTGGAGGAAGGTCTTCATGGTCGACTGCTTGCAGCCCCTCTGGCAGCCGACGAAGCAGTAGCCGCACACGCGTGGGTCCTCGCACGAGGTGTCGACGTTGCGGGTGAGGTCGCGATGCGGATAGCCGAGGCGCTCGCAGGCCTCGATGAGCTTTTTGTGCGTGCGGTTGTGCGACGTCGCGGCGGAGGTCACGCCGAGGCGCTCCCACACGGCGTCGATGTGGCGGTCGTAGTCGGTGGAGTCGATGCCCTCGACGCCCATCTGTGCCCATTCGCGGCGTATGTGGTCGGGCGTGCGGATGCAGTTCATGTAGTTGACGACGGTGCCGCCGCCGAGCGTGGAGCCGGCGAAGATCGAGATCGAGCCGTCTTCGGACGCGCTCAGCCCGCCGCCGAGATACAGCTCGAGCATGCCCGGGAGCTCGAGCTGCTTGAAGTCGGACTCGTTGCGGTACTGGCCCATCTCGAGCACGAGCACCTGGCGCCCGGCGCGCTGCAGCTCGGCGGCGATCACGCCGCCGCCCGCGCCGGAGCCGACTACGCAGACGTCGGCGTCGAGCACGACGCTCTCGCCGCTGACGGCGAGGAGCGGGATCGTCTTGGGCGCGTCCGCGGGAGAGGGCGGCGGCGACAGCGGCCCGGGGTAGGAGAGGGCATCCCAGTTGGGGTTGCGTCCGGCGTCGTCGGGGAGCGCGTAGAAGAAGAGGAACGTGAGCGCGCGCAGCTGGCGCACGCCGAGCTTGGCTTCGGGGCTCGAGTCGGAGATCGCGTGGACGATCGAGGTCCGCGCGTCGAGGCCCTGCGCGGCGAAGTCCTGTTCGGCGAACGCGTCGAGCAGCGCGCCGAGGCCGTCGATCTCCTCCTGCTGCATCGTCTGCGCGAGCAGACCCTCGATCTGCGCTGCGACGTCGAGGTCGGACGCGCTGCGGGCAAGGAACGCGCGCAGCACCTCGTCGCCGTCGGGCGCGGCGATGGACGGCGCGAACGTGTCGCAGATCGCCTCGAGCGTGCGGCGCCGCGTGTCGCTGAGGATCCCAACCGCTATAGCCATTCTCTCCTCCTCCGGCTCGGTGGTCGCACGGCGGATGCTACATCGGGACGGCACGCGGGATGTCACCGCCGGGGCTGCGCACGCGGACCGCGCGCACACGCGCGCGCGGCATCGTCGCCCGTCCGCTCGGACCGCGCCGCGGGCACGCGCAGCGGGTCCCCTCGAGCGATGTGCCGCGTGTCCCTCCCGCCGGCCGCGCAGCAGCGCCCGCGGCATGTCCGAAACGGCGAGCGAGCGGCGTCTACGTTGGCCAATTGCGGCAGTTGTCCACCTCCTACGCGGCAACTAGACTCGCCTTGCATGGCAAGCGGAGGCGGAAGCGCGATCGACCTGCCGACCCCGCCGGCCGGGCGGGGCGCGCGACACTCCGGAGACGACGCCTCGCCGCTGCGGGCGACGGAGGCGGCGCCGGCGCTGCGCCTTTCCGACGTGCGCAAGACGTATGGCGAAGTGGTGGCTGTAGACGGCCTGACGCTGGACGTGCGCGCGGGCGAGTTCTTCACGATGCTCGGGCCCTCGGGCTCGGGCAAGACGACGACGCTGCGCGTGATCGCGGGCTTCGAGCTGGCGGACTCGGGGGCGGTGGAGCTGTACGGCGTCGACATGACGCGCCGGCCGCCGTACGAGCGGCCGGTGAACACGGTCTTCCAGGACTACGCGCTGTTCCCGCACATGTCGGTCGCGGACAACGTCGCGTACGGGCTGCGCGTGCGCGGCATGGGCAAGCGCGAACGCGAACAGCGGGCGAAGGAGGCGCTCGAGATGGTGCGCCTCCCGGGCACGGGCGCCCGCCGCCCGAACCAGCTCTCCGGCGGCCAGCGCCAGCGAGTAGCGCTCGCGCGCGCGCTCGTCAACCGCCCGCGCGTGCTGCTCCTGGACGAGCCGCTGGGGGCGCTGGATTTGAAGCTGCGCCAGCAGATGCAGCTCGAGCTGAAGTCGATCCAGCGCGATCTCTCGGAGCAGATCACGTTCATTTACGTGACGCACGACCAGGACGAGGCGCTGACGATGAGCGACCGCGTGGCAGTGTTCTCGGACGGCCGCCTCGAGCAGGTGGGAACGCCGGGCGACATCTATGAGCGTCCGGCGAACGAGTTCGTGGCTGGGTTCGTGGGCACGTCGAACGTGATCGAGCGCGGCGCGCAGGTGCGGACGGTGCGCCCGGAGAAGATCAGGATGCTCGCGCAGGGCGAAAGCGCTGCGCGGGCACTGCCGGGGGTAGTGCGCGACGTCGGATATCTCGGCTCGGTGACGCGCTACACGGTCGAGCTCGACCGCGGCGAAACGCTCGTGGTGCTAAGGCAGAACCTCGACACCTCGGCGGCCGATGCGATGCGGCAGCTCGGTAGGCGCGTGCTGCTGGAGTGGCGTGAGGAGGACGAGGCGGTTCTCGAGACGAAAAGTGAGGAGGAGCAAGAACCATGAGGCTTGGAAAGATCGATTGGGCGCTGGGAGCTGTGCTCGCGGCGCTAGCCATAACGGTGACGGCGTGCGGGAGCTCCTCGAGCAGCTCGTCGAGCGCGAGCCTGCCGACGAAAATCGGCGCGGGCGAGGGCCAGCTGAACCTGATCGCGTGGGAAGGGTACGCGCAGCCTGAATGGGTCAAGCCGTTCGAAGCGCAGACGGGCTGCGCGGTGCACGCGAAGTACGCGGGCTCATCCGACGAAATGGTCGCGCTGATGCGCCAGGGCGGCGGCCAGTACGACCTTGTCTCGGCGTCGGGCGACGCGAGCCTGCGCCTGATTCGCGGCGGCGACGTGAAGCCGGTGAACGTCGAACTGGTGCCCGAATGGAAGAACTTCATCCCGCAGCTGCAGTCGCCGTCGCACAACACCGTCGAAGGCAAGCACTACGGGATCTCGCTGCAGTGGGGGCCGAACATCCTCCTCTACAACACGAAGCTGATCCACCCGGCGCCGACGAGCTGGACCGCGATCTACAGCCCGAAGTACCGCGGCCAGATCACGGTGCCGAACAACCCGATCCAGATCGCCGACGCGGCGCTGTACCTGTCGAAGAAGGACCCGAGCCTCGGCATCAGCGACCCGTACGAGCTGACGGAACCGCAGCTGAACGCGGCGGTGAAGCTACTCAAAGAACAGCGTCCGCTGATCAAGAAGTACTGGGCGCTCGCGTCGGATGAGATCGAACTGTTCAAGAACGGCGACGCGACGATCGGCGCGGCGTGGCCGTACCAGCTGAGCGCGCTGCTCGCGGACAAAGCGCCGGTCAACGCGCTGATCCCGGAAGAGGGAGCGACGGGCTGGGCGGACACATGGATGCTCTCGGCGCACGCGCCGCACCCGAACTGCGCGTACAAATGGCTCGACTACATCACGACCCCGAAGATCCAGGCCGAGCAGGCGGTGTCCTACGGCGAGACGCCGGTGAACAAGCTCGCGTGCGCGGAAATGGAACGGATCAAGAAGGGCTCGTGCCCGATCTACCACGCGAACGCGCCGGCGGCGTACTTCGACACGATCAAGTTCTGGAAGACGCCGATCTCGAAGTGCGACAACGGCGAAAACAACTGCATGGACTACAGCGTCTGGCAGCAGAAGTGGACGGAAGTAACTGGGTAGTGAAGGGGTCTTGAGAGGGGCGCCTGACGGCGCCCGTGGTGCTCGCGTCCGCGTGTCGGCGGCTATGTTCCGCCGACCGTGGCTGCGGGCGGTGCTGCTGCTGAGCGGTCCGGGGGCGTGGTTCGTCCTCATCTACCTCGCGGCGCTCGTGGTGCTGTTCATCTCGGCGCTGTGGACGGTCGAACCGTTCACGGGCAAGCTGATTCACCACTGGACGCTCAGCAACTTCGAAACGCTGGTCGAAGTGCCGGTCTACCGTACTATCGCGCTGCGCACGATCGGGATCGCGGCGGCGGTAACGGTGACCGACGCGATCCTCGCGCTGCCGTTCGCCTTCTTCGCGGTGCGCATCGCGCCCCCGCGCCTGCGCAGCGCGCTGTTCGTGGCGGTGCTGATCCCGTTGTGGTCGAGCTACCTGGTGCGCGTGTACGTCTGGCGTCTGATCCTGTCAAACGACGGCGTGCTCAACTGGACGCTCGAGAAGCTGGGCCTGGGCGCGATCAACATCGGCTACACGAACTGGGCGATCTGGATCGTGTTCAGCTACATCTGGCTGCCGTTCATGATCCTGCCGGTGTGGTCGGCGATGGAGCGCGTCCCCGACTCGCTGCTCGAGGCCTCGGCGGACCTCGGCGCGCGTTCCTGGCGCACGTTTCGCAGCGTGCTGTTCCCGCTGATCGTCCCGGGGATCGCCGCGGGCTCGATCTTCACCTTCTCGCTCACGCTCGGCGACTTCATCACGCCGACGCTGGTCGGCGGCGCGGGCTCGGACTTCATCGGAAACGTCGTCTACCAGAACGTGGGCGTCGCGAACAACGTGCCGTTCGCGGCGGCCTTCGCGGTGGTGCCGCTGGTGATCATGGGGCTGTACCTCGCGCTCGCGCGAAGGCTCGGAGCATTCGAGGCGCTGTGATCGGCGCGGGACGCACCGGCCGCATAGCGTTCGCCATCTGGACGATGCTGATCATGCTGTTCCTGTTCGTACCGATCGCGATCATCATCGTGTACGCGTTCAATCCTTCGAACGTGCAGAGCTGGCCGCTGAGCGGTCTCTCGACGAAGTGGTTCTCCTCGACGTGGCACAACGCGGAAATGCGGCACGCGCTGTGGCTGTCGGTGCGCGCGGGCCTGCTCGCCGACGGGATCGCGCTGCTGCTCGGCTCGGCGGCGGCGTTCGCCGTCCACCGCTTCCGCTTCTTCGGGCGCGAAGCGGTGTCGTTCCTGCTCGTGCTCCCGCTCGCGCTGCCGGGAATCATCACGGGGATGGCGCTCAACTCGTTCTTCAGCTTCACCTCGATCACGCTGTCGCTGACGACGATCGTGATCGGGCACGCGACCTTCTGCATCGTCGTCGTCTACAACAACGTGCTCGCCCGCCTGCGGCGCACTCCGTCGTCGCTGATCGAGGCGTCGATGGACCTCGGGGCGGACGGGTGGCAGACGTTCCGCTACGTGACGCTCCCGCTGATCGCGACGGCGCTCGTAGCGGGCGCGCTGCTGGCGTTCGCGCTGTCGTTCGACGAGATCGTCGTGACGATCTTCACGGCGGGCGTGCAGAACACGCTGCCGATCTGGATCTTCGGCAACATCCGCCTCGGCCAGCAGCTGCCGCAGGTGAACGTGGTGGTGCTGTTCGTGATCGCGATCACGCTGATCCCGGTCGCGCTCGCGGCGCGCCTGGCGCGTGACACGGGTCTTTCGCGCGCGCCGACGAGGAGCGCGAAGCCCGCCGCCGGCGCGGCGTCAGTAGCGGGCGCGCGGGCGACGGCGTAGTCGCCGAAGTCCTCGGCCCGGCCGCGTGATCCGCAGGTCGCGTGCGGCGCGGCGCGGGCGCAGGTAAGCTGCGCGCGTGGGCAGGATCTCTCCGGCGCTGTACCGCGCGGGATCGGGCGAGCCGGTCGTGCTGATCCACGGCTTCACGGGCGCGTGGCACCACTGGCGGCCGGTGCTCGCAGACCTCGTCGCGCGCTACGAGGTGATCGCGCCGACGCTCGCGGGCCACGACGGCGGCCCGCCGTTTCCGCCGGGCCTCGAAATGAACTTCGCCTCGGCGACCGACTCCTTCGAACGCCACCTCGACGAACTCGGCGTGGGGACGGCGCACTTCGTCGGCAACTCGCTCGGCGGGGCGATCGCGCTCGAACTGGCCAAGCGCGGGCGCGCACGCACGGTCGTCGCGCTCGCTCCGGCGGGCGGCTGGAACGACGGCGAGCCCGACGTCGAGCGGATTGCGCGCTTCTTCAAGCGCACGGTGCGGCTCGCGCGCACCAGCGAAGGGCTCACGCGCGCGGTCATGCGCCGTCCGAGCACGCGCCGCCTGGCGCTTCGCGACGCGATGCGCCACGGCGAGCTCGTCCCGTGGGCGGAGGCTGTCGCGATCTCGCACGCGACCGCCCACTGCGCGGTCGCCGACGCGGCGATCGCCTCGCTGTCGGGCAACTCCTCGGGCTTCGCGCTCCGCGAGCTCGAGCGCATCTCCGCTCCCGTGCTGCTGGCCTCGCCGGAGTTCGACCGCATCCTCCCCGCGCAGATCCACGCTCCGCGCTTTCGCCGCGAGATACCGGGCGTGCAGGCGCGCACGCTGAGCGGCTGCGGCCACGTGCCGATGTGGGACGACACGGCGCTGATCGTGAACACGATCTGCGAGTTCGTCGACAGTCACAGCGAGGGGCACGTCGCCGCCGACGGCGCGGGCGCCCCGGCGAGCGCGGCGCAAACGCCGGTGCTCGAGACCGCCTGACGCCCCGCGGCCGCGGCCCTCAGCCGAGCACGCGCTCGATCTGCGGAGCGAGCAGCGCGGCGATCGCACGCGCGGTCGCGGCGGGCTCGGCGGTGGGGAGCATCGCGTGGCTGATCGCGAGCCGCACGAGGCAGTCGGAGATCAACTCGACGTCGGCGCGCGGCGCCTGCGGCCAGGCGGCGCCGATGAGCTCCGCGAGGCGCGCGGCGGCGCCGAGCACGACGGGGGCGCCACGCGTCGTGAGCAGCGGCACCATACCGTCCGGCTCCTGATCGGTGAGCGCGCGGCGCAGCGCGGGATCATGGCCGGCGAGCTCCAGGAACCACTCGAAGGCGCTGCCGAGTGCGCGCACGGGCCGCTCGCGATTGGCGCGGATCGTCTCCTGGACGCCCGCGAGCAGGCGCTCCTGCTCGCGCAGCACGAGCGCCTGCGCGAGCTCATCGCGCGAGCCGAAGGTGTTGTAGAGCGTCTGCCTGCTCACGCCGGCGCGGGCGGCGACCTGCGCCATCGTCACGTGCCCCCAGCCTTCGAGCCCGAGCAGCTCCCGCGCGGCGTCGAGCAGCGTTTCGCGAAGCAGTGCGCGCGCGGCGGCGGGGTAGCCGCGCTGCCCGTGCCCGGCATCGGCAGGCGGCGTCGCACCGGCCGCCGCGGCGGACGCGCTCGGTGGCGCGGGCCCCACTACTCCTCTACCTCCTCGAAGTCGACCTTGTCGCGCACGCCGCAGTCGGGGCAGTGCCAGTCGTCGGGCACCTCCCTCCACGGCGTCCCCGGCGCAAAGCCCTCGCGCGCCTCGCCTCGCGCCTCGTCATAGGTGTAGTCGCATACGGGGCAGCGGAAGCGGCTCATAGCCCGTAGCGGGCGCGGGCCCGCGGATGCACGTTGGCGAGCGAGAGCTCGCCGCCGTAGTGCTCGCTCAGACGCCGATCCATCACCCGCCGCCAAAGCGGCGGGATGTACGCGAGCACGATCATGCCGGCGTAACCGGTGGGCAGCTGCGGCGCCTCGCGGAAGTGACGCAGCGCCTGATAGCGGCGCGTGGGGTTGGCGTGGTGGTCGGAGTGGCGCTGGAGGTGGTAGAGGAGGACGTTGGAGGCGACGTTGTTGCTGTTCCAGCTGTGATGCGGCGCGCAGCGCTCGTAGCGCCCGTCCTCGCGCTTGTGGCGCAACAGCCCGTAGTGCTCGAGGTAGTTGACGACCTCGAGCAGGCTGAAGCCGACGACTGCCTGCAGCACCAGGTAGGGCAGCACGACGAGGCCGAAGATGGCGGTCAGCGCGGCGAACAGCACGACGCTCATCGCCCACGCGCGCAGGATGTCGTTGCGCCCGCTCCAGGCGCCGGAGCCCCCGCGTCGCAGGCGCTCGCGCTCGAGCTCCCAGCTCGAGCGCAGGCTGCCGACGACGGTGCGCGGCAGGAACGCCCAGAAGCTCTCGCCGAGCCGTGAGCTCGCCGGATCCTCTGGCGTGGCCACGCGCACGTGGTGGCCGCGGTTGTGCTCGATGAAGAAGTGGCCGTACGCGCTCGAGGCGAGAGCGATCTTGCTCAGATTGCGCTCGAGGCTCGCGCGCTTGTGCCCGAGCTCGTGCGCGGTGTTGATCGCGACGCCGCTGACCATCGCCATCGTCAGCGCCAGCCCGACGCTCTCGACGACGCTCAGCTGACCGTTCGACCACAGCCAGCAGGCGAACACGAGGCCGGCGTACTGGATGGGCAAGAAGGCGTAAGTGCACCAGCGGTAGTAGCGATCCGCTTCGAGCGCCTTGATCGCATCGTCCGGCGGGTTGGCGGGGTCGAGTCCGACGGCGAGGTCGGCGAGCGGGAAGATGACGAACACGAGCACCGGGCCGAAGAACCACATCGCGCCGAGGCCCGTGAGGTGGACGAGGCCGTAGGCGATGAACGGGAGCGTGGGCACGACGAGGCCGAGCAGCCACAGGTAGCGCTTCGGGTCCCGCCACGTGGCGCGCGCGAGTGCGGGGGGCGGGGCGTCGTGGATCGCCGCTGTCGACATGGCATCTACTCCTTCGCGTATGCGCATTTGCAGACTATGTACAAATACACGTCTAATGTCGATCAGAGTTACACGCTCCCGCCACCGTGTCAACCGTCAAGCGTCGCGTTCGGCGAGGTAGGCGCCGGCGAGCCGCTTCGGTGCGCGCGCGAGCCACGCCTCGATGACGAGCTCCTCGAGGTCCGTAATCGCGATGCGGTCGAGGCGCGCGAGAATCGCGGGATAGCCCTCGAAATGGCTGGTCGTGAAGTACACGCGCGGGTCGTCGGCGAGCAGCGCCTCCTTAGCGATCAGGTGCTCGACGCGCGCGGCGACGATCGGACCGTCGGCGAGATCGCCGACCTCTGCGACTTCGCGCTCGCGCAGCGGCCGCTCCCAGACGAACAGCTTCTCGCCGACGCGCCACTGCCGGCGGCCATGCGAGAGCCGTTCGCCGGTGCGCGGCAGCGCCAGCGCGATCCGCTCGACGTCCTCCCAGCCGGCCATCGCGGGATACCTATCAGTCTCGCGGAAGTCTCGCGACGGGACCGCCGCTAGGGTGTCGCGGATGGAGATGCGGACGCTCGCGCGCACCGGGGTTCAGGTGAGCCCACTGTGTCTCGGCGCGATGATGTTCGGAGCGTGGGGCGAGACCGACCACGACGTCGCCGTCGGGATCATCCACCGCGCGCTCGATGCGGGCATCAACTTCATCGACACCGCCGACGTGTACTCGCGCGGCGAGTCCGAGGAGATCGTGGGCAAGGCGCTCGCGGGCGGCCGGCGCGAGAACGTGGTCCTGGCGACGAAGTTCCACGGCACGATGGGAGACGACGCGAACGAGGCGGGCAACTCGCGGCGCTGGGTCATGCGCGAGGTCGAGGCGTCGCTGCGGCGGCTGAAAACCGACTGGATAGACCTCTACCAGGTGCATCGCTGGGACCCGTGGACCGACCACGAGGAGACGCTCGGCGCGCTGTCCGACCTCGTGGCGCAGGGCAAGGTGCGCTACATCGGCTCCTCGACATACCCGGCGGCGCAGATCGCGAAGGCGCAGTTCGTCGCCCGCGAACGCGGCCTACAGCGCTACGTCTGCGAGCAGCCGCCGTACTCGCTGCTCGTGCGCGGGATCGAGGCGGACGTGCTGCCGACGTGCCGCGAGCTCGGGCTGGGCACGATCGTGTGGAGCCCGCTCGCCGGCGGCTGGCTCTCGGGCCGCTGGCGCAAGGGCGCCGACGACCTGACCTCGCGCCGCTCGGCGATGATCCCTCAGCGCTACGACCTCTCGCTGCCCGCCAACCGCGAGAAGCTCGACGCGGCCGACGCGCTGGCGGCGCTCGCGGAGGAGGCGGGGATGACGCTCATCCACATGGCGCTCGCGTTTGTGATCAACCACCCCGCGGTGACGGCCGCGATCATCGGCCCGCGCACGCTCGAGCAGCTGGAGTCGCAGCTCGGCTCGAGCGAGGTCGAGCTCGAGGATGCGGTTCTCGACCGCATCGACGAGATCGTTGCGCCGGGGCGGACGATCAACCCCACGGACGCCGGCTGGGCGAACCCCGCGCTCGAGCCCTCGGCGCGCCGTCGGGCGCGCTAGCGCGCTAGAGCAGCCGCGCGAGTCCGACGACGAAATGCACGGGGAGCTCCTCGGGGGTGTCCCCGTTTGCGATCAGCTCGCGCGCGCGAGCGAGCAGCTCGGCGCGCTCGCGCTCGGACATCGCGGCGACCCAGCTGAACGACGCGATCCAGTCGAGCAGGCGCTCGGGCTCGGCGCGCTGACGGACGGTGACGCGGGTCTCGCGCGGCTCGCTCCAGCCGCCGGCGCTGTGCAGCGAGTCCTGCCACGGCGGTCCATCGTGGAACGGGTGCGCCGGGCGCGCCGCGGCGACGAGCTGCCCGACCGCGTGCGCCCACGACGCGTCCCCGAAGTCGGGGACCGTCGAGAGCACGGCGAGGCCGCCGCGCCGGCGCAGCACGCGCCGGATCTCCGCGAGCGCGCGCGCGCTGTCGAACCAGTGGAACGCATCGGCGGCGGTGACCGCGCACACGCTCGCGTCCGCGAGCGGGATCGCCTCGGCGGTGCCGTCGCGCACACGGCGCGCGCCGACGCTCGAGGCGAGGATCTCGCGCATCGGCGCCTGCGGCTCGACGGCGACGACGTCGAGGCCGGCCGCGACGAGCGCGCGCGTGAGCTTTCCGGTGCCCGCGCCGAGGTCCAGCACGGGCGCGTCCCGCGCGAGCGACAGCTCGGCGGCGATCGCGCGGGCGACCTCGGGCGGGTAGTCGGGGCGCCCGCGCTCATAGGTGTCGGCTACCTCGGCGAAGCGAGCGGCGAGCGGGTGCAGCGACATCCGCCCACGGTAGTGCACGTAGGCGCGGCGCCGCTATGTTGGCAGCGGTGGCGTCGATCGAAGGGACAGTGACGCGCGAGGCGGCGCTCGCGCTGCTCGAGGAGTGGGTGCAGTCGGAGTCGCTGCGCCGCCACTGCCTCGCGGTCGAGGCGGCGATGCGGGCGCACGCGCGAGCGCGCGGCGCCGACGAGGAGCTGTGGGGCGTGTGCGGCCTGCTGCATGACCTCGACTACGACCGCTATCCAGATCTGCAGACGGGACACCCGCGCATGGCGATGGCGGAGCTCGAGCGGCGCGGTTATCCCGCCGAGCTGATCCGCGCCGTGGGCTCACACGCGGACTACCTCGGCATCGCGCGCGAGAGCGAGATGGAGCGCGCGCTCGCGGCGGTCGACGAGCTGAGCGGGTTCGTGCTCGCGTGCGCGTATGTGCGCCCCGGCGGCCTGGAGGGAATGGGTGCGAAGTCGGTGCGCAAGAAGCTCAAGCAGCCGAGCTTTGCGGCGGCCGTGAGCCGCGAGGACATCGCGCGCGGCGCGCAGGAGCTCGGCGTCGAGCTGGACGAGTTGATCGAGTCGGTGATCGACGCGCTGGCTCGCGTCGCGGACGACCTCGGGCTGGCGCGCGATTCCTAGAGCCCGTGGTGGGGCCACTCCGGGGTCAGGTCCCCGGCCTTGAACGCTGCGGCGCCGAGCGTGTGCGAGTCGCGGCGCATGAACATCGACAGCGTCATCTCGGCCTCGATCCGAAGCCGTTCCTCGAGCGTGCGACCGATGCCGCGCATGACGCTCTCCTTGTCGCTGCGGATCGCGCCCTGCGGCAGCTGCGCGATCTCGTGCGCGAGCTCCTGCGCGCGCACGAGCGCGTGATCGCGCGGGACGATCTCGCTGACGAGCCCGATTCGCAGAGCCTCCTGCGCGCCGATGCGCCGCCCCGTGACGAGCAGCTCCATCGCCTTCGCGTAGCCGACGACCAGCGGCAGCCGGACGGTCATGCCGTCGCCGCCGACGATGTTCCAGCGCCGCTCGAGCGCGCCGAACTCCGCGTTCTCTGCGGCGATGCGGACGTCGGCGAGGAGCGCGGTCTCGAGCCCCGCGGCGAAGGCGTACCCGTTCACGGCCGCGATCACCGGCTTGAAGATGTCGGCCTTGCGCGTGTAGCCGCACGCGCCGGGGCTGTTGTAGAGGCTCACGCGAAACGCGTCGTAATCGCCGACCTCCTCGAGGTCGGCGGCGTCCTGCAGGTCCCAGCCGGCGCAGAAAGCGCTCTCGCCCGCGCCGGTGATGACGAGCACGAACGCCTCGTCGTCGTCGCGAAAGCGCTGCCAGGCGTGCTGCAGCTCATCGTTCATTGCCCGGTTGATCGCGTTGTGCTGCTCGGGGCGGTTGTAGGTGAGCGTGACGACGTGGCCTGTGTGCTCGTAGAGCAGCGTCTGGTAATCCATCGGTCCTCCTCGCGGTGAGAGGGAGAAGTTCTAACCGAGACGCGCGCGCGTGTGCGCCTCGCGTGCATGGGAGGCGGCGCACGCCTCAAGTTGCGCGGCCCGCGGGAAGAAATCGCCGCCGCCGGTGTTTATGGGGGAGCAGCTCCTCATCACCACTCCCCCAAGAGAAAGGTACAACATGCGCTCAAGCACGCAGCGCGCCGGTGCCGACGTATCCGCGCGCGCGACGCAGGCACGCGATCAGGGCACGAGCTCGGTGAGCCGACGGTCGTTCGTCGCAGCTGGGCTGGCCGTTGGCGCCGGCGCGGCGGCCGCGCCGCTCGCGCGTACGGCCGAGGCGTTTGCAGCGACACCCGCCGGAAAGCCGAGCCGCGGTGACATCGCGATCCTGCGCTTCCTCGCAGCGGCGGAGATCCTCGAGACCGACCTCTGGCAGCAGTACAACGAGCTCGGCGGCATCCAGGACCCGGAGGTCCCGGGTGGAAGCGGCAGCAAGCCGTACACCGAAGCGCTACAGGTCCTCGACGAAGACATGCCGCAATACATCCACGACAACACAGAGGACGAGCACAGCCACTTCGCGTTCATCAACGCTTACCTGGAATCGAAGGGCGCGGAACCTGTCGACTTCGACAAGTTCGCCGAACTGCCATCGAGCAAAGCGACGGGCGCACAGCAGATCGGACGGCTCACGAACCTGATGGAACTGTCCGTCGACACGAGCTACTGGACGCGCTACCGATCTCGCACCGGGAACCCGGATCTCGGCGATACGTTCAAGCCGGCGGTGCCGGGCCTGCTCGAAGGGAAGTTCCCGGCGATCCCACGTGACGACGGCGACCTCGAACCTGAAAAGCACCTACAGGCGATCGCGAACACCGCGGGCTTTCACTTCGCGTTCATAGAGCAGGGCGGGACGAGTCTCTACCCGTCGCTCGCGCAGCGCGTCCGCGACCCCGAGGTGCTGCGGATCCTGCTCAGCATCGGCCCGACGGAGACGATGCATTTCCAGACCTGGCACGACAAGGCCGGCAACGCACCTCCGCTGCACGATCCGACGAACGGGCTCGTGTTCCCGGACCTCAACGAAGCGCAGCCGGGCCTGGTGCTCGAGGACACGAAAACGAACCTGATCATGCCCGAGCCGACCGCGTTCCTCAAGCGCAAGTTCCCGCCCTGCTCGATCATCCGCCCGACGAACACGGAAGGCGCGGCGATGGGCGCGGTGCAGGCGCTGAGCGACGACGGGCTGTTCAGAGGGCAGCCGCCGTCGTTCTTCCGCGTGCTCAAGGAACTCGCAAGCGAAGCGGACGCAGCGCCCGCGCGCGGCTAGGGATCCGGGACTGCGCTCGAGCTCGGTGCGGAAGGCGCGACGCCGCGCGCGTCGCGCCCCGCGCCGGGTTCGCCACCGACAACGACCAACGAAGGGAGCCCCGACATGGGCGGTCTCGACAACCCGATTCATCTGATCTTCCTGCTCGTGGTGCTGCTGCTCGTGTTCGGCGCCAAGCGCCTTCCCGAGATGGGCCGCTCGCTCGGCAGCGGACTGCGCGGCTTCAGGGACGCGCTCAGCAGCGAGGTCCCGCAGCAACACATGCTGGAGCCGCGCCCCGCCGCCGCGAGCGAGTCGCCGGACGCGCGCGCGCCGCACGCGGAGGCCGCGCGGGGCGGCGAGGTGATCTCCGGCGGGACGTGATCCGCGCGCCGTCTGCGTCCGCGGCTCGGCACAGTGGATAGGCTGGAGCTGCTGTGCACCAGCACCCGGTCGAGTTGATCATGGCGCGGGGATTCACCTCGAACCTCGCGACGCCGGCGTTCATCGTCGACGGTGACGGCAGCCTGATCTTCTTCAACGAGGCCGCCGGCGAGCTGCTCGGCGTGCACTTCGAGGAAGCCGGCGCGATGGGCGCGGAGGAATGGGGCGGGCGGTTCGAGCCCAAGGACCTCGACGGACGGCCGCTCGCTCCGGAGGAGCTCCCGCTATCGATCGCGCTCAGCGACGCGCGGCCGGCGCACCGGCCGATGCGCATCCGCTCGGCGCACGCGGAGAGCCATGACATCGAGGTGACCGCATTCCCGGTCGTCGGCAGAGCCGGTCAGGCCGGTGCGATCGCGATCTTTTGGGAGCGGCCGCAGTGACACGGCAGGGCGTCGGGGGCCGGGTCTGATGCACGTGCAGATCTGCGGTGCGCGGGGCTCGGTCCCGAGCCCCGGTCCGGAGCAGCTTCGCTACGGAGGCAACACCTCGTGCGTGCACCTCACGCTCTCCGACGGGACGCACGTGATCCTCGATGCGGGGACCGGCATTCGCAGCCTGCCGCAGGAGCTCGGGACGTCGGGCGGCCACATCCACGTTCTGCTCACGCACCTGCACCTCGACCACATCCAGGGGCTGCTGTTCTTCGCGCCGCTGTTCGAGCCCGAGGCGCGTGTGACGATCTGGGGCCCGTCGGCGCCGGGCGTGTCGCTCAAGAACAGGATCGCTCGCTACCTGTCGGCGCCGCTGACGCCGATCGACGTGAGGGAGCTGCCGTGCGACCTCGACTTCCGCAACTGCCCGGTCAGCGAATGGGAGATCGGGCCCGCGCGCCTTCGTGCGGAGGCGGTCACGCACCGCGGCCCGACCCTGGGGTTCAGGATCGAGGAGGCCGACGCGACCCTCTGCTACCTGCCGGACCACGAGCCGGAGCTGCTCGGCTCGATCGACAACCTCGGCGATGAGTGGATCTCCGGATACGCGCTGGCGCGCGCGGCCGATCTGCTGATCCACGACTGCCAGTACACCGACGTCGAGTACCCCGAACACTTCGGCTGGGGTCACTCGGCGGTGTCGGCGGCGGTGAGGTTCGCCGACCGCTGCAACGCCGCGCGCACGCTGCTCTTCCACCACGACCCGGCGCACACCGACGCCGAGGTCGACCTCGCCCTGGTGGACGCGCTCGAACAATGGACCGACGCCGGCCACGGCGTGGACGCGTTGCAGATGGCAGCCGAGGGCCAGGAACTGACGGTCAGCCGCACAGCTCCCGAGCCGCGCGCTCTCGCCTAGCGCGGTCGCGCGAACTCAGCCGACGACGTCGCGATAGTCGCTCACGGGCACGATCGCGGCGAGCCTTTCGAGCGGCTTCCTACGGCGGCGTTTGCGCTGCGCGTCCTGCACGGCGTTGACGAGGGCGAGACGCGGGCGTGTGCCCGGTTCGGGTGGCGCGGTGCCGTCGCGCGCGCGCCGGGGCGGGCGCGAGGGTCGATCTTGGAAAGCCTGGGGGGCCATGGCTGCTCCTCGTGAGAATTGGATGCACGGGCAACGCTCCCACTGCGGCATAACGCCGCTCTAAAAGGAGGGCGCACGTTGCGATAAAAAAATTTCGTCTAGCGCACGTTTTGCAGGTGACCAACGTCACACACGGCGCGAACGCGGGATGTCATGCTGTTCGTGTAAGGACGATTTCCGTGCATCCCCCCGAGATCACAGACGCCGCTCAATCGAACCTCAGCATCGTGCGGTCGATCTCGAACGCCTGGGAGCGCGGCGACTACAGCTCGGTCGAGTGGGCCGACTCCGACATCCAGTTCGTGATCGCCGACGGCCCCGAGGCGGGCCGCTGCGCGGGGCGAGCGGGCCTTGCCCCGAGCCTGCAGGAGTTCGGAAGCGCGTGGGACGAGTACCACAGCCGGGTCGAGGAATACCGAGAGCTCGACGACGGCGTTCTCGTGCTCACGTATGCGACGGGGCGCGGCAAGGCGAGCGGCGTCGAGATCGGCGGCCAGCGCGCGAACCGCTTCCAGCTGCAGGACGGCAAGGTCACGAGCCTCGTCGTCTACTGGGACCGCACGCGGGCGCTCGCCGATGCGGGCCTCGAGCGCGCGGCGTAGCGCTCTCACGGCCGGCTCGAACACGCGTCGAGCGCGCGTTTGAACGCGTCGGCACGGCGCTAGCGTCAGCTCACCCCACAGCGCAGAACGCGCGCGGCTCGTTCTGTCAGAGGAGAACTCATGGAACGAATAACGGCGACCTGGCCTGACGGGCGGAGGGTCACCTACTGGGACCGCGAGGTCACGGGCGATGAGGACATCGTGAGCGCGCTCAACCAGCGCTCGCGGATTACCGGAGAACGGGATTGGCGCAAGAGCGGCATCGCGTTCATGACCGCCTCCAGTGCGGTGCGCGCTCCGGAAGTGCCGGTGTTCGAGTCGCGCGGCGTATCGGTACCGATTTAGCTGCCGCTCGAGCGCGTGTGTGCGAAGCTTGCGCCGGTCCGCCGCGCGCGCGGCGCGCGGACCTGGCCGGGTGGCGCCAAGCGGGTTTTTAGCCCCAACGGAGTGGGTCCGACTCCCACCAGGTCCACCTGCCAACGGACGGACGGCCCGCCGTCGCGGCGCATTGGCTGCCGCGCTCGGCGACGCGAGCGTTACGTCGCGCCCGCCGCCGGCGCGCTACTCGAGCGTCACGTCGTAACCGGCGTCGGCGAGGAGCGCGAGCACTTCCTCGGTGTGCGCGTTCCCCCGCGTCTCGAGCGTGAGCTCGACACCGGTTTCGCGCACGTGCAGCGGCACCGCCTCGCGCACGTGGTCGATGTTGACGAGGTTCGCACGCGCTTGCGCGACGAGGTTGAGCAGCTCGGCGAGGCCGCCCGGACGATCGCGCACGCGCGTGAACATGCGCACGCGCCGGCCCTCGACGGTTTCGTGGCGGCGCAGCACCTCCGCGAGCAGGCCGCTGTCGACGTTGCCGCCCGAGACGATCGCGACGGTGGTTCCGCGCGCCGGCGCGAGACGGCCCGCGAGCAGCGCCGCGACGCTCGCCGCGCCCGCGCCCTCGGCGACGAGCTTGGCGTTCTCGGAGAGGAACGCCATCGCGTCGGCGATCTCGTCCTCACTCACAGTCTCGACCGCGTGCAGCAGCTCGCGCAGCAGCGGCAGCGTCAGCGCCCCCGGTCGCTTGATGGCGATGCCGTCGGCGATCGTGTTGCGCGCGCCCGGCTCATCGTCCACACGCGAGCTCCCACCGGCGATCATCTCGGCAAAGGGCGCACACACGCGCGCCTGCACTCCGACGAGCTCGACGTCCGCGCCGGCGCGGCGGAACGCTATCCCGAGTCCGCTCGCCAGCCCGCCGCCACCGACCGGTACGACCACGCGAGCGAGGTCGGGGACCGCCTCGAGCAGCTCGAGCGCCAGCGTTGCCTGCCCGGCGATCACGTCGATGTCGTCGAAGGGATGCACGAACGCGCCGCCGGCGCGCCCCGCGAAGGCGGACGCGAGCTCGAGCGCTTCATCGACCGACTCGCCGTCGAGGTGCACGCGCGCGCCGAGGCGTTCGACGGCGAGCAGCTTCGCGACGCCGACGTCGATCGGCATGAACACCTCGCAGCCGATCTTCTGAATCTGCGCGGCGAGCGCGACCGCGCGCGCGTGGTTGCCGGCACTCGCGGTGACGAGTCCCGAGCGGGCACCCGTGCCGAGCGCGGCGACCTTCGCAAGCGCGCCGCGCAACTTGAAGGAGCCGCCGCGCTGTAGACACTCGGCCTTGAGCGCAACCGGCACGCCCGCGGCTTGGGTGAGCTCTTCGCACGCGATCAGGGGAGTTCGCAGCGCGATGCCCGCCACGGCGTCGCGCGCCGCGTCGAGGTCCGCCGAGGCGATCAAATCCGCCACCGGCATGTTCACGCTTCCTGCACCCTCGCCCGCCACGCGCCCCATGATGGTGCAGATTTCATCGCTCGCCGGGCGCGAGCGCTCAGCGCGCCGGGTATCGGCGGTCCGCGGGCGCGGCGCGGCGTTCACAGCGCGTGCCGCGCGCGGCGAATCGCGCGCCTATGCGAGCAACCGCTCGAGCGCCGACTCGACCACCTGGCGGCGTCGCCGCGAGCGGTGACGGACGGCGATGAGGGGGCTTCCTACGAACACGCAGAGGACGAGCAGGCAGCGCACCTCGACCTCGTCGTCGTCGCAGAACTCGCGAAACAGCGAACGCATGTATTCCATGCGCCGGTTGTCCACGACGCGCAGGCGCGAGGCGACGGGCGCGTCGCGTCGGGACCAGTCGCGCACGGCGAGATCGACACGGAGAACCTCGCGCACCTCCGCCGACCCGGCGAGCGCGAACAGCCGCCGCAGCTTCGCTCGCGCATCGCCGCCTGCGCGCTCGACGCGTGCGATCGCCTCGTCGACCATCGCGTGCTCCCACGCCTCCAGCAGCTCGTCGAGCAGCGCACCGCGGTTCTCGAAGTGCCAGTAGAACCCGCCCTTCGTGACGCCAAGCGAATGCGCGAGCGGCTCGATGCGCACGGCCTCCGGGCCGCCCGCGGCGAGCGCGCGAAGCCCCGCGTCTACCCAGCTCGCGCGCGGGGTGCGGACGACTGCCACGAGCCTCCTAGAGCTGGTTCCCGTGAGGCCTTGACCGCATCACGACCATACACTACCGTATAGATACGCTACCGTACGGATGGAGGTCGACGATGAGGCTCCCAGACAGCGCCCACTTCTCGCAGCCCTGGCGCATACACGAGCTGGCGACCGACTTCCGCCTCGAGGACGTTTGGGCGCTCCCGGTGCGGGGGGAGCAGGGCGACTTTCCCCGCCTTGTGGAAGGGTTCGCCCGCGGCAGCACCTCGCAGAGCCCCTCGCTTCTGGCGCGCGCGCTGTTCGCCATCCGCTGGAAGCTCGGCGAGCTGCTCGGTTGGGACGATCCCGGCCGCGGGGTCGGCGCGCGCGTGCCCACGCTGCGCGACCGGATGTCGGACGATTTATGCGCCGCGCCGCCGGGTCCGTCTTTCCAGACGCTCCCCTTCACCCCGCTGTACCTGCTTGACGACGAGTGGGCGGCGGAGATCGCCAACGCGACGATGCACGGCGTGCTCCACCTCGGTTGGGTACGTGATTCCTCAGGCGGATACCGCGGCCAGATGGCCGTGCTCGTGAAGCCCAACGGCGCGCTGGGGAACGTCTACATGGCGGCCATCCGGCCATTTCGGCACCTGATCGTCTACCCGGGGCTGATGCGCCAGATCGAGCGCCAGTGGCGAGAATCCGCGGGGGGCGCGGCGACCCCGCTGCGCGCATAGCGCGTCCTGCTATCACGCAGCTTCGCCCATGGACGGCGTGCAAGCCTCGGACGCACCTCGCGCGCAGCGCTGGCTCGTGCTCTACGACGCGGAGTGCGGCCTGTGCAAGTGGCTGCTCGCGGTCGTCCTGCGCTGGGATCGCGCATCGCGCCTGCGCCCCCTCGCACTGCAGAGCTCTGACGCCGACGCGATCGTGGGCGACCTCGAGCGCGACGAGCGCATGGGCTCCTGGCATCTCGTCTCGCCGGGTGGCGAGCGCTCCTCCGCCGGCGCGGCGCTGTCGCGCGTTCTGAGGCTCCTCCCCGGCGGGGCGCTGCCGGCGGCGGCTACGGAGCGTTTCCCCGCGCCGACCGAGCGCGCGTACCGGTGGGTCGCCGATCACCGCTCGGCGCTCTCGAAGCTCGTGCCCGCCGCGAGCAAGCGTCGCGCACACGCGCGCGTGCGCGCGCGTGAACAGGCCCCCGAGCAGCGTTAGCTGGCGGCGGCGTCGGAGTTGTAGGGGTATCGTCCCCGCGATGGTGCGGGTGTTTCACCGGGAACGCGCGGGGCGTCCGATCAGGGTGCTGTGGCTGCTCGAGGAGCTCGGTCAGCCCTACGAGCTCACGACGATGACCCGCGAGCAGGGCAGCGGCGAGGAGCACCGCGCGCGTCATCCGCTCGCTCGCGTGCCCGTGTTGCAGCTGGACGACGGCTACGTGTTCGAGTCGGCGGCCGTCTGTCTGCATCTCGCCGACCTGCATCCCGAGGCGGCGCTCATCGGACCGCTTGGCTCGCACGCGCGCGCGCTCGCATACCAATGGTCGGTCTTCGCCCCGGCCGAGCTCGAGCCGTCGTTGATGGAGGGAGCGATTCTCGCCGAGGCGGACCCGGAGCGCTCGGAGAAAGCGCGCAGGCGGTTCTTCAAAGCGGCTGACGCTGTTGCCGCGGGCCTCGACGGCGACGACTATCTCATCGACGGGCGCTTCGGCGTCGCCGATGTGCTGGTCGGACACGCGCTCTCGTTCACCGCGCGCGTGAACTTTCCCGAGCAGCTTCCGGGCGCGCTGCAGGAGTACGTCGCGAGGCTGCTCGAGCGCCCCGCGTTCCAGCGCGCGCGCGAGCGCGCGTCTGCCGCGCCCGCCTCCGCCTAGGCGTCTGCCGCGACCGCCGCCTCCGCCGAGGCGTCTGCCGCGCCCCGCCTCGACTTATGCGTCTGCCGCCTCGGCCTCCGCTTATGCGCGGCTGTGCGCCGGCTTCGGCCGCGGGCGGCCGCCCGGGAAGGCGAGGCGAAGGATCGTGCGGTGGACGCTGCCGAGCTGCTTGCGTAGTGGGCCCGTGTTGTACGGCAGGCCGTAGCGGCGGCAGACGTCGCGCACGCGCGGCGCGATCTCGGCGTAACGGGTGGACGGCATGTCGGGGAACAGGTGGTGCTCGACCTGGAAGCTGAGGTTGCCGCTGAGGAAGTGGAACAGCGGCCCGCCGTCGATGTTCGCGGCGCCGAGCAGCTGGCGCGCGTACCAGCCGCCGCGCGTCTCCTGCGCCACCTCGTCCTGGCTAAACGTATACGTCTGGTCGGGGAAGTGACCGCAGAAGATGATCGAGTGCGCCCACGCGTTGCGCACGACGTTCGCCGTGAGGTCGGCGGCGAGCGTCGAGCGGAACGCGCGCTGTCCGGACACGAGCGCGGACAGCGCGGGGAAGGCGAGATAGTCCTTGACGATCTGCCGCCGCGCCTTGCCGCCGATCGCCTTCAGCTCGTCTAGCGCCTGGCGCTTTGACTTCTCACCCGACTTGATCGCATCGAAGTTGAGGTCGTGCAGCGCGACGCCCCACTCGAAGAAAGCCATCAGCACGAGGTTGTAAAGCGGCTGCAGCAGGTAGATCGGGTGCCAGCGCTGGTGCGGGTCGATGCGCATGATCTCGTACCCGAGGTCGCGGTCCTTGCCACGGATGTTGCTGAACGTGTGGTGCTCGTAGTTGTGCGAGTGACGCCATGCCTCCGCGGGCGAGGCCGTGTCCCAGTCCCACGTGCGGGAGTTGATGTCGGGGTCGTTCATCCAGTCCCACTGGCCGTGCATGACGTTGTGGCCGATCTCCATGTTCTCGAGGATCTTTGCCACCGACAGCGCGGAGGTCCCGAGTAGCCACATCGAGCGCCGCCTCGAGTTCAGCAGCAGCACGCGCGCCCCGAGGACGAGCTGCCGGTGCAGGCCGATCGTTCTGCGGATGTAGCGCGCATCGCGCTCACCGAGGTCGGCGAAGACCTCGTCGTGGATCGCGTCGAACTCCCGTCCCAGCTGCTCGAGCTGCTCGGGCGACAGACGCGCGAGCGGACTCGGCTGGTCCGATCGTTCCTCGCCGTGGAACGGCTGGCGTCCCGGCCCGGCGGTCGGAGGGGGGGCTGTGAGGGTCGCTGGCATCGCTGCTCCCTTCATCTTTAGAGGTCGATCTCGATCGCGCCCTCGGGCGCGTTCAGGCAGGTTTGGACCATCTCCCCGGGCTGGCCGTGGACGCGACCCGTCCGCAGGTCGCGTACGCGCCCGGAGCACAGGCGCCCGACGCACGAGCGGCAGATTCCCATCCGGCAGCCGAACGGCAGCTGGGCGCCGGCGCTCTCGCCCGCGGCGAGGATCGGCTGCTCGCCGTTGCTGCGGGCGTCGATGCCGCTTCGCAACAGGCGAATCGTTCCACCGCACCCCCGCTCGCCCTCGCCGACGGTGTCGGCGGTGAAGCGCTCGAGGTGCAGGCGCGAGCGCTCGCCGTGTTCGCGCCAGTGGGCGCTCATGGCCTCGATCAGTCCCGGCGGCCCGCACAGAAACGTCTCGCGCTCGCGCCAGTCCGAGCAGAGGCCCTCGAGCTCGCGCGGCGAGAGCCGACCCTGCTCGCTGGTGATGCGCAGCTGCAGGCTGTAGCCGTTGGCGGCCGCGTCAAACGCGGCGAGCTCACCGGCGAAGGCGACACCGTCGCGGGTGCGCGAGCAGTGCACGTGCACGACGTCGCGCAGGCCCGTCCGGCCGTCGCTCGCGTACAGCGAGCGCAGCATGCTCGCGACCGGCGTGATCCCGCTGCCGGCGCTGATCAACAGCAGGCGCTCGGGCACCGGCTCGGGCAGGACGAACGTTCCTTCGACTCCGCCGAGCCGAACGATGGCGCCGGGGCGCAGGCTCCGGTTGAGAAACGACGACACGGTGCCCCCCTCGACCAGCTTGGGCGTGATCGCGATGCAGCCGTCGGCGCGGCCGGGCGGGGACGTGAGCGAGTACGCGCGCCAGTGCAGCACGCCGTCGATCTCGACGCCGAGCCGCAGGTACTGGCCCGCGAGGTGACCCGGCCATTCCCATGCGGGTTTGATCACCACCGTGACCGCGTCGCGGGCCTCGCGCGTAACGCGCTCGACGCGCCCGCGCAGCTCACGCGTCGACCACAGCGGGTTGATCAGCTCGAGGTAGTCGTCGGGCGCTAGCGGCGAGGTGAACGAGCGGATCAATCTGAGCATGCGCCGCTGCGCGGGCGGGACGCGCGGGACGGCGCCGCGTTCGGGGGTCTGTGCAGTCAGCATCGTGTCCTGTTCTTACGTTACCTAAAACGAGGGTACATCAAACACGGTATCATGCGGCTCGAGATGTCGAGTGTGACCTTGGGCACGCAACGCGGCGGGGTTGCCGCCGGCGACGAGCTGACGATCGAGCACCTCGCCGCGGAGGTGGGCATGTCGGTGCGCAACATCCGCAACCACCAATCGCGCGGGCTCCTGCCCGCACCCGTGGTGCGCGCGCGCGTTGGCTACTACAGCGCCGAGCACGTCAAGCGGCTGCGCCTGATTCGCGAGCTGCAGGCCGACGGCTTCAACCTCAAGGCAATCGAGCGCCTGCTGAGCGCATCGGGCGGGTCCGCCGGACGCCTGGTCGACCTGCGCGAAGCATTGGCGGCGCCGTTCGAGAGCGAGACGCCGGAGATCGTCACTGCTGCGGAGCTGAGTGAGCGCTTCGGCGAGCTCGACGCGAGGGACGCGGAGCGGGTGCGCAAGCTGAAGCTCGTCACGCCGATCGGCGACGATCGCTTCGAGGTATCGAGCCCTGCGCTGCTGAAGGCCGCCGAGGATGTCGTCTCGCTGGGGATCTCGCTGCACGCCGCGATCAACCTCATCGAGCGTGTGAGCCGCGACTGCGAATCGATCTCGCGCGCGTTCGTACGGCTCTATCGCAAGGAGCTGTGGGAGCCGTTCGTCGACACGGGTCACCCTGAGGAGCGCTGGGACGAGGTGATCGAGGCGATTACGGCGTTACGCCCGATCGCGACGGAGGCGCTGCTCGCGATGTTCAAGCTGCGCATGACCGCGGAGGTCGACGAGCAGTCCTCGCGCCTGATCGAGCGCCACGCGCGGCGCTCGCGCTAGCGATCAGCTCTCGGCGCAGGTCTCGCAGGCGCCGTGCAGGACGATCTCGTGCTCGGCGACGTGCATCGGGAGCCGCAGGCTGAGCTTGCGGATCGCGTCCTCGAGCGTGTCGTCGGTGAACGGCGTGAGCGTGCCGCAGTTGTCGCACACGAGGTGGTGGTGGTGACCGTCTCCGGTGCGCACAGGCTCGAATCGCGTGACGTCCTGGCCGACCTGAACCCTCTGCACGAGGCGCAGGCGCTCGAGCTCGTCGAGGATCCGGTAGATGCTCGCGCGCGCCACCGGGCGGCTGCCGTCGCGCAGCTGATCTTCGATCTCGAGCGCCGACAGAGCGCAGCTCTGCGTGTCGAGCAGCTGCACGAGCGCCTGGCGGGCGCGCCCGCTATGGCGTCCATGCCGAGCGAGCACCTCAGAAGTGTGCTCTGCCCAGCTTGCTGTCCGCTCGGCGGCCATCGGATCCAGTCTAGTTTCGGCTGCCGGCAGATTGAGGCGTGCGCTCGGCCGGAGCCGGTCGCCCGGAAACACCCGCCGCCGTGAGCAGCAATGCGAGCGCGTACAGCGCCGTCGCGACCGACACGATCGCCGTGCTCGGAGGCAAGCTGGGGATCGCGTAGCTGAGCGCGAGGCCAGCCCACATCGCCGCGAGGGCGAGCAGCGCCGACAGCGCGAGCGCGCGGTAAGGGTCAGAGGTAATGCGCTGCGCCGCGCCCGCGGGCGCGGCCAGCAGGCCGAGCAGCAGCAGCGCGCCGATCGCCTGCGTCGCTTGCGCTGCGGTTGCGCCGACCAGCACGAGGAACGCGACGCCGAGCGCTCGCACCGGCACGCCGCGCGCACGAGCGACAGCGGGATCGACGCTCGCGAACAGCAGCGGTCTCGCGATCGCGAGCGCCGCCGCGGCGATCGCCGCGGAGATCACCGCGGCGAGCCGCGCTTCGCCGGCGCTGAGGCCGAAGATCGAACCGAACAGCGCGCGCGCGCCGAGCAGCCCGTTGCCGCCGCCCGAGCCTTCGCTGAAGAGCGCGAGGAAGAACACGCCGAGCCCGAGCACCCAGGCGAAGGTGATGCCGATCGCGACGTCGTCCTCGCCGGCGCCGCGTCCGATGCCCCCCAGCACGAGAGCGATGGCGATCGTCGCCGCGAACAGGCCGACGCGCGTATCGAGGCCGGCGGCCGCCGCCGCAAGCGCGCCGGTGAAGGCGACGTGGCTCAGCGCATCGCCCGCGAAAACCTGTGCGCGCAAAACCACGAAGTAGCCCACTGTGCCGCACGCGAGCGCGACGAAGGAGCCCGCGAGGAGCGCGTTGCGAAAGAACTCGTGCGCGAACATCAAGCGCCCGCCTCGAGCGGCCGCGCACGTCGGAGCGGCCCCACGCGGTCGCCCACGGTCCTGCCCGCGCGCGCGAGCACGTAGGCGACGAACGCGGCTGTCGTGATGTAGAAGCCGACGGGATAGCCGTAGAAGTACGCGAGCGCCAGTCCGATCCACGTCACGAGCACCCCGAGCGCGACGCTCAGCACGAGGCTCAGCCCGATCCGAGGCGTGATCAGCTGCGCGGTGGCGGGAGGTGCGACCAACAGCGCGAACACGAGCAGCGCACCGGTGATCTGCGCCGTCTCGGCGACGGCGAGCCCCAGCAGCAGCAAGAAGCCGACGCCGACGGCGCGCGTCGGCACCCCCCGCGCGGCCGCCACGCCCGCATCGATCGAAGCGAACAGCAGCGGCCGACCGGCGATCGCGAGCACGGCGAGCGTCGCCGCGGCGACGGCGGCGAGCGCGAGCACCTGCGAGCTCGTGATGCCGAGGAAGCTGCCGAACAGGAGGCTCTCGTAGCTGCCCAGGACGCCCTGGTAGAGGCTCAGGAAGAGAAAGCCGCACGCGAGCCCGAACGCCTGGATCGCGCCCGTGAGCGCCGACTCCTGACCGCGGTCGTCTGACCCTCGGCGCGTGGCGGCGAGCCCGATCGCGAGCGCGACGAGGCCCGAGAAGAGGAAATAGCCGGCGGCGGCCGAGAGGCCGATCAGCAGCGCCCCGCTCGCGCCCGGGAACGCCATCACCGAGAGCGTGTGGCCGGCGAACGTCTGCCTGCGCAGGACCATGAACCAACCGATCACCCCCGCCATCGCCGCGACGATCGTGCCCGCCTCGAGCGCGCTGACCATGAACGGGTATTCGGTCAGCCGCGCGAGATCGTGGATCGGGTCAAGCGACGGTCCGGCGGTCGTCAGCGGGCTAGTGATGAGCATGGCGGTCACTGTGGTGTGCCGGCGCCTCTGGCAGCCCGACGACGACGAGCCGTCCGTCGGCCGTCTCGAGCACCTCGACCGGTGATCCGTATAGGCGGCTGAGCGTTGGCGCGGTGATCACCGCGCGCGGCTCGCCGACGACCGCCCGCCGGGCGCCGAAGTAGACGACGCGATCGAGGTACGACAGCAGAGGGTTGACGTCGTGGGCGACGAGCAGCACGGTGACCTCGCGTTCGCGGCAGATGCGCGCGAGGAGCGCGGCGACCGCGCTCTGGTTGGGAAGGTCGAGGCTGTCGAGCGGCTCGTCGAGGATCAGCAGCTTGGGATCGCCGACGAGCGCCTGGGCGATCAACAGGCGCTGCTGCTCCCCGCCGGAGAGCAATCCGATCGGGCGCCTGGCATACGCGGTCGCCCCGACGAGCGCGACCACCTCATCCACTCGCGCGGGATTGGAGCGGCGGAGCGGAAGGCCCCAGCGCGCCCCGTCGAGCCCGAGCCGTACGAGGTCGATTCCGCGGATGCGCGTGCCCGCGCCGAAGTGGCGCCGCTGTGGCAGGTACCCGATCTCTCCCTTGCGCGCGCCCGGCGGCGCTCCGAGCACCGTCGCGCTGCCGTGCGCAAGTGAAAGCTCGCCTAGGAGCACGCGCAGCAGCGTCGTCTTCCCGGACCCGTTCGGCCCGAGGATCGCGGCGAACTCGCCGGCGGCGATCGCGATGTCGACGTCGCTCCAGACCGCGTTCCCGCCGACGTTCGCCTGCCCGTGTTCGACGCGCACCGCGTCCGTCGGCCGCGCCGTGGCGGGGGCACCCTCGCGGGCGTGTTCCGCTCGCGCCGGCGGCGCCGGCGGCGCCGGGGGGCCGAGGCCGGCGGCGCTCATCTGCCGGTCGCCTCGTGAAGCGCTGAGATCAGGCTCCTCAGCTGCGCGTCCTGCCATTGCTCGAAGGTAGCCGAGGCCGGTGAGAGCGTCTCGGTGATGGTCGTGATCGGGATGTGGGCGGCGCGAGCGAGTTGGTTGACGCGCTGCACGTCGGGGGTCGCGTTCTGGCTGTTGTAGATCCACACCTTGATCTCGCTCGTTTCAGCCTGCTTGTCGACGGTCTGCTTGTCTTCGGCGCTCACGTCGGTGCCCTCGGCTATCGCCTTCGCGAAGCTGTACGGCGTGAGGAGCTTCAGACCGAGCGCATCGCCCAGCGGCTGGAAGATGCTCTCCGAGTAGCCCACCGGCAGGCCCGCGTAGCGCGCGCGGATCTCGGCCTGCAGGCGGCGGTATTCGGCGAGATCCACGGTTTCGAAGTGGTTGCGCTGGGCGTCGAAGTACGCGCTGTCCTTCGGATCCAGCCGCTTGTAGTCCGCGACGATCGCCTCGATCACGCGCTCGACGCTCGCCGGCGAGTACCACTGGTGCGGGTTTTCCCCCGCCTTGAGCCCGAGTAGTCCGCCGACGTCGAGCACGAGGCGCCCGCTCGATTCGTTCGCGGCCAGCAGCTTCGACGCCCAGGTGTCGTAGCCGATCCCGTTGACGATCGCGAACTGCGAGCGCGCGATCGTGACGCCGTCCGCGGCGGTCGGTTCGTAGGAGTGAGGGTCGGTGTTCGGGTTGGCGATGATGCTCGTGACCGCGACCTTTTCGCCACCGAGCTGCGCCCCGATGCTCCCCCAGAAGTTCTCGGCAGCAGCCACATCGAGCTTCCCGCCCGGCGCGGCGCCGGCGAGCGAATTCGAAGCCCCGCCGCACCCGGCGATCGCGAAAGCTGCGACCGCTAGGAGCGGGAGCAAGAGCGCAGAGAAGGCCCCGAGCAATCCGTTTCGCGTTCGCATAACGCCAAGCCGATACTAGTACACGAATAGGAATCAGTCTTGATCCCATTGCGCTAGCATCCCTCGCCCGCGGGTAGCGGTAGTGGCTAGAGCGGGATGGCCACACGCTTCGCAAACCGTCGCGCAGCGGGCCGCGAGCTCGCTCGCGAGCTCGAGCGCTACGCAGACCGCGACGGCGTCGTCGTGCTCGGGCTTCCAAGGGGTGGCATTCCGGTCGCGTACGAGGTCGCGCGCGCTCTGGACGCACCGCTCGACGCGTTTGTCGTGCGCAAGCTCGGGGTTCCCTGGCGCGAGGAGCTCGCGATGGGCGCGCTCGCGTCGGGGGGCGTGTGCGTGCTCAACGACGAGGTCGTCGACGCGCTCGCCATCGACGAGAGCACGATCGCGGGTGTGCTCGAGCGCGAGCGCGGCGAGCTCGAGCGGCGCGAACACCTGTACCGCGGCAAGCGCGCGCCGCTCGAGGTTGCGGAGCGAACAACGATCGTCGTCGACGACGGGCTCGCGACGGGTGCGACGATGCGCGCCGCCGTCGCGGCGCTGCGTCGCCGTCACGCGCGCGCGATCGTGATCGCGGTCCCCGTCGCTTCGTCTGTCACGTGCGGCCAGCTTGCAAGCGCCGCCGACGAGATCGTGTGCGCACGGACACCCGCGCCGTTCGTAGCGGTCGGCCTCTGGTACAGCGATTTCTCGCCCACGACCGACGGCGAGGCGCGACGCCTGCTCGAGCGCGCAGTCGACGCACCCGCGCCGCTTGGGCGCCGATCTGGTTGCTGAATCTGTATCGTCAGCGCGACTCTCGCCGGGGGACTGAGGCCACGAACAATGGCCACCGAACACGAGCACGGACGCCTGAGCGTGGGCGCGCTCGAGTTTCACATGCTGGACTCGCTACGCGAGGCGGGCAGGCGCGCCGCGATAGAGGCGCTGGAAAGCGCTCCCGCGGCGCTGCTGGAGTGACACCTCCCGAGCACGCGCCGGCCCAGATGCGCCTGGCGGCGAGCCGCGACGGCGAAGCGCGCAAACAGGGCGGATAGGCTCGCTGCGGATGCTCGTTCGTCCGGACGGCGACGGCACGTTGGTGATCGGACAGCTCTCGCACGCGTGGCTTTCCGGCCAGCTCGCGCGTGCCTGGGGCAACGACGCCTTCCCGCGCGCGGAACCACCCGAGGAGGTGGCTCTGGGGGCCGAGCAACACGACATCGGCTGGGCACGTGTCGATCTCGCGCCGCCGTTCAATGCGTCGACGGGGCTGCCGCGCAACTTCCTCGAGCTCACGGTCGAGGAGCACCTCGCGATCTGGAGGCACGCCCCGGACCTGCTCGAAAGCCAGAGCCTCCACGCTGCCCTCGTCGTCTCGCTGCACGGCCGCTCGCTGTCCGAACTTCGCGCGCGCGCCGCGCCCGAGCGCGCGCAGCCGCTCGAGGAGCACATTCGGGAAGAGCGCGCGCGCCAGGAGCGGCTGTGCGAGGTGCTCGGGGTCCCGGACTCCACGCTCGAGCGGACGCGCCGGCAGATGTGGACGTGGGACGGGCTCTCGCTGGCGCTATGCAACCAGTGGCGGCCGTTCGTCGCGAACGACGTTCCCGGGCACGACGGACTGGTCGAGCTGGAGCTGCGGGAGCGCGCCGACGGCGCCGTGACAATCGTCCCCTGGCCGCTCGCGAGCGAGCGGGTCGAGGTGCGCTGCGAGGCGCGGCGGATCGGCGCCCGCTACGAGGATGAGGCGCAGATGCGGCTGGCGCTGGAGAGCGCGGAGCCCGTCACGCTGCGCTTCGTGCTCGTCGCCTGACGCGCTCACGCGCCGTGCAGAGAACACAGGAGGCCAACGCTCGCCGGCGGCCGGTAGGATGATCGCCGCTTCGGCATATCGGCGGAGAACTGGGAGCGAGCACGCGGTGGATATTGTCGGCCGGCGAATGACCGTCGAGGTCGAGGGAGACTTCGTCGTCTTCCTCATCGGCGCGCGGCTAAGCGTGCGTCATCCGCTGCGCAGCTTCCTGGACTTGGGGGGCCGGCGCGGGATGAAGCACATGCTCGACTATCTCGTCGCTCATCCGGACAAGGGCCTCCTCGCATACGAGATGGGAATCCCAACGATCGTTCAGTACTGGCGCTCGTTCGAGCAACTCGAGGCCTTCGCGCGCGACGAGCAGGATCCCCACCTCGAGGTCTGGCGCCGGTACTGGCGCCGCGTCGGCCGCAGCGGCCGTACCGGCATCTGGCACGAGACGTATCTCGTCAAGGCCGGTCAGTACGAGGCCGTGTACGGGAACATGCGGCCGCACGGCCTCGGCAAGGTGGGACGGCTCGTGAGCGCGGCGGAGGCGTCGAGCGCCCGTGGCCGCCTCGGAACGAGCACCCCCGAGCACGTCGCCTGACTGCTGCGAGCGCGCCCGCGCTCGATGGCGCTCCTCGGCCCACCGCGGGGGCTGCTCGTCGACGGCTGACGCGCGCTGTCGTAGCATTTCGGCTATGGGCGCGTGCGCGGTAGACCCGGGTCAGCCGGGCGTGCGGGACGCAGACTACGAGGCGAGGCTGAAGGTGCTCGTCCACTACGAGCCGTGCGCCAGCGGCAGGCGCGCGTTGGCGCACGGACTCGAGCTGACGGATGCGGCGGGCGAGCTAACGGTCGTCACGCTCGCGCCGCAAGCGGGTCGGTCCTGCTGCAGCCGCGGCGGCACCGCCGAGTACAACTGCGCCGTGCGCGATGAAGCGCGGCTCGAGCTCAACGAGGCCCGCGAGATGACCGGGCCGGCGGCTACGCGTACGTCGTTCGAGACGCTCGTCGAGCCGCGCGACCCGCCGCTCGCGATGTGGGCGGCGCAGCAGGGATTCGACGTGGTGCTGCTGGCCGCGCACCGCCTGACCCGCGGCGGCAACAGCCTCGCGCGCAAACTGCGCCGGGCAACGTCCGCCGACGTGCGGGTTGTCGCCTAGCGACCCCGCTCGCCGGCCGTTGCCAGGCTCTCGTCAGTGGTTGCGTCGGAGCGCTCTTGCAAGCGCAACCGCACTACCTTCGATGACTCCCCGGGGGACCGGCACCGGGCTGATACGCCTTATCGCCGAGCCGAGGAACGCCTGCGGCTCCATCCGCGCGAGGAGCGAGGCGAGCTCGTCGCGGTCGCTGCGCGCGAGCGTACTCGGGCGGCCCCGCGCCTGCCGAAGCAGCGCCAACAGACGTGTGCGCTCGCTCGGCTCGAGCTTCGCTACGTGCTGCCGCGCTTGCACTGCCAGCTCGCCGATCAAGAGCAGGCGAGCGATCGGCACCATCTTGCTCGAGCGGAGCAGCGTCTTGCGTGCGAGCGCGACAACCATGGCCCGGTCGATAGTAGAACGACCGCTGCGCGCGGCTGCCCCCGCCCCCCAGTGGCCGAAGTCAGGAAGCGGCCGTGGTGTCGTGGGTCGAGTGCGCGTGCAGTGCGGCGAGCAGCGGCACGTGGTCGGAGAGCTCGACGCGCGCTCCGTGGACGAAAGCGTGGCGGTCCAGCAGCTGCGGCGCGCCGCACTCTGCGAACCCGAGCGCGAACAGATGGTCGACGTCCCGACTTGCGACGTGCGCGATCTGTTCGCGCGGTGCCCGCGGGCGGCGCAGGTTCAGGTCTCCGCCGAGCACCAGTCGATCACCGCCGGAAAAGGCCAGCGCCCGTCCCCATAAGGACGCGAGCTCTTCTGCGGCGAGCTCCTCGCGGGTGCTCGCATGGAAGTTGGCCACGCACGTGCCGTCTTGGAATCGCACGAGCTGCGCCACTCGGCGCTCGGGCAAAAGCCGCAGTCGCACGGCGCGGTGCTCGATGATTCTGTGGCGAGCGAGAACGGCGTTGCACCCGCCGCCGTTCGACTTGATCACATCGGGCCAGCGCTCGGCAATGCTCCGGCGCAGAAACAGGCCGCAGTTGCGAGACGTCGGCGCGGCGCGGTACTCGGCGTCACAGGCGCGCGCGATGCGCGCCGGCCACCACGGAGGCACCTCCTGCAGCAGTGCCGCATCCCACTCCCAGCTCGCGAGCGCGTCCGCGAAGGCGGGCGAGAGATCGCGGCCTGCGGGCGGTTGCGAGCGTCCGTGGAAGAGGTTCCACGTGAGGACGCGCATGCAGAGAACCTAGCCCGGCGCGCGCCGCCGAATGGTCTCGGCCGCTTCCCGATCGCCGGCATTGCGTGAGGGCGCGCGGCTGCTGCCCGCAGCGCGGTCGCGACCGCCATTGCGTCGATCTGGTTGCGAACCACTAAGCAAGCGGCACAACGCTGTCGAACCTTGAGTCCAGGCGCCTGAATGCGCCGCCCGAAGCAGCGAGAAGCGGATGAGGTTCGTCGTACCCATGACTGATCGCCGGTCCGCACACAGGACAGCTACGTCTTGCTCTGCTGATGCGCTTTGGCCGCGACGTCCTGCACTGTCGATCCGTGGCGGTTGATCCATGACCGCACCCATCGGCGCCATCGCACGGAGGGTCGTAGTGGGGGCGTGCGCGATCGGCGCCGGTTACGTCTCCGGACAAGCGATCTCGCCTGCGGATTCCGCCGCCGCGCTATCCGACGGCCTCCCGAAGGCGGTGAGCGTGAGCGTGCCGAAAGCGGTCAGCGTTAGTGTGCCGCAGCCGGTCAGCGTCGGCGTGCCGCAGCCTACGACCGTAAGCGTGCCGCTCCTCCCAACAGCGAGCACTCCGGAACCCCCGCCCGTGCCGACGCTCCCCGGCGCCACGACGCCCACGAGTGTCCCACCGGCCGGCGGGGAAGGGCAGTCTCCCTCTGCGTCGAGCGCTCCCCCGATCAGCCGCGCGAGCGCGCCGTCGTCTTCCTCCGCGGGCGCGCTCCAGGGCGCCACGTCGGCGCGCAAGCTCTTGCGTGGAAGCCCATCCAAGCAACGCCAAACCCCTTCCGCTCGGGGCGGCAAGCGCACTGCGAGCGCGCCGAGCGGTGGCGGCGCTGAGACGACGAGCCAGGCGCGTACACCTTCCGCTGCGCAGGGATCCGTCCGGAACGGCCACGGGACGGGTGCGCGTGGCGGTCACGGGGGGCGTAACCCACTCGACACCATCGGTCGCCAGCTGCCGCTGCCCCTCCCGATACCCGACTGGAGCAAGCCGATCATCGCCGTGCTCCTTCTCGTCGCGGCCGTCCTGGGTGTCCGCCTGCGCCGCGCCGCTTTGCGCACCAGACGCCTCGAGCGGGAGGACGAAGCGCTACTCGAAGACGTGGAGGCCATGCAGATGGCGCTCGTGCCGGATGTTCCCAGCGCGTTCGAGGGGCTGGCCGTCTCCACTGCGTACCACCCCGCCGAGGGTCCAGCGGCCGGCGGCGATTTCTATGACGTGTTCACACCGTCAGCCGGGAAGGTCGCAATCATGCTCGGCGATTCATGTGGGCACGGGCGCGACGCTCTCGCACACGCCGCGCTGACTCGCTACACGCTGAGGGCATATCTCCAGGCGGGTCTTCAGCCGCGCGCGGCGCTTGCGCTTGCCGGGAAGGTGTTAGCAGATCCCGAGGGACTTCGATACGCGACCGCGGTGCTCGCACTGTACGAGTCTCACAGCGGCACACTCACCTACGCGACTGCCGGGCATCCGGCACCGATCGTCTGCGGCCCCGGCATGCCCCAGCTGCCAAGCACGATCGCCTCCCCGCCTATTGGCTGGGACACACCGACCGGACGGGCACAGACGACGCTCTCGCTGCCGGCGGGTACCGTCGCGTGCTTCTTCAGCGACGGCCTAACCGACGCCCGGCGAGATGGCGAGTTGCTCGGACACGACCGTCTGGTCGAGGCCCTTCGATCGTTGGGTCCGCGGCCGGCGGCAACGCAACTACTCGATCAGCTTCGCGCCCAAGCCGACGGCACTCCTGACGACATGGCCGCATGCGTGATCGCGCCTCAGGTAACTGCCGACGTGGTTTTCACGTATATACAAGAACTGGAGTTGGACGCTCGAGCAGCCGGCGACGTCGCGCTGCGGTCCTTTCTCGAGGAATGCTCCCTTTCCTCGGTAGAAATCACCAAGGCCCTCGAGCGTGCACGCGACATCGCCTCGCGCTGTGACACGGCGCAGCTGACGGTTCACTGGACTCCGACGCGTTCCACCGTGATCGTGACTCCACCCGAAGCACAGACGCACGAAGTTACGCTGCTCGAGCCGGAGCCAGCGGGTCCGCACCCGTCTCGCCTGGGCGGGCGGCGGCTGGGCAGCAGTACCGCGTTCTGACGCGCGCGCCGGACGCTCCGCCGCCCGCCGGACAGTCGCCAACTGGGCAGTGAGCGGCTCGCAGGGCGTCGTAGCGATGTTCGACCCCGAGAAGCCGCGCCGCGAGGAAGGCGCGATTCTTTAGCGGCCGGCTCGTCGAGCAGCCAGCGCCGGCGCGAACGACGTCGTGACAGTGGAATTCCGCTGGGGTCAGTATCCGCCGTGTGGACTCTGCGGTCGAGCTTCGGCAGCTGCGTTACTTCGTCGCCGTCGCTGAGGAGCTGCATTTCGGGCGAGCGGCGGAGCGCCTGCACATGTCGCAGTCGCCGCTTTCGCGCGCGATTCGCGAGCTCGAGCGGGACCTCGACGTCGTGCTCTTCGTGCGCACGACACGGCGCGTCGAGCTGACGGCCGCGGGCTCGCTCCTCCTCGAGCGTTCGCGGCGAGCCCTGGCCGAACTCGATGGCGCGATCACCGACGTCCGGAGTTCGGCACGGGCGGAGGCCGCCGTCCTCGGCATCGCCTACGGACCATTCAGCGGATCGGTAGTGAGGCGCATCGCGGAAGCGATCGAAGCCGACCACGCGACGCTCAGCGTGCGCCTCGAGGAGGAGGTCAGCCCCGAGTCGCTCAGACGGGTGGGAGCGCACGAGCCGTCGGCTGCCGTTGTGATGGAGACGCCAGCTGCGGCGCGGCGCTATGGGCTGCGGGTGGATGCCCTCAGGGATGAGCCGCTGCTCGCTGCGCTGCCGGAGTCCCACCGGTTTGCCGGCGACGGGGCGATTCCGGTTGGGGCCTTCGCGGCGGAGAAAGTTCTGCTCCCTCGGGAGCCGCAGGGCCGCGGGTTCAACGCGTGGCTGCGGACGGTGATCGGTGCTCGTGGATTCGAGCTCGAGCGAACGATGCAGACGCCGAGCGCGCCGTGGGATCGGCGGATGCTGCCGGTAGCGAGCGGGGAGGCCGTTTCGGTCGTGGTCGCCGAGTGGGTACGCGAGCCGACGATCGAATTCGCGGCGGTGCCTTTCGATCCGCCGCTGAATTTCCCGATGGACCTCGCCTCGTCCTGGCCGGCGACCGACGGAGCGGAAGCGGTGGTGCGGGCGGCCTTGCGCGTGCGCGACGCCGAGGGCTGGTTGACTGAGCGAGCGGGGCGCACCGAGCTGCCGGACGATTGAGTCGCAACTGGTCCGAGTCGGGGTCTCGGTTGGACTTTTTCATCCGGCCGGCGCGGCGTATGCTCGCGTGTAACCAGACCGGGAGGGAGCAAATGCAAGCCGCCCAAACCCACAACGGACAGATCCCGCTGATCCTGATTCACGGCGCCTGGCTCTCGGCGCGGAGCTGGGAGAATTACGCCGACTACTTCGGCAAGCGCGGGTTCGCCGTCTCTGCTCCGGAGTGGCCGCGCAAGCACGGCGACGTCGAGCGCATGCGGGAGACCGCGGAGGAGTCGGCGGGCCTCGGCGTACGCGAGATCGTCGATCACTACGACGGCCTGATTCGCGAGCTCGCCCAGCCGCCGGTGCTGATCGGTCACTCCTACGGTGGACTCTTCGTCGAGCTACTTCTCGATCGCGGTCTCGGCAGGGCCGGGGTGGCGATCAGTCCCGCGCCGCCAAAGGGAATCCTCGTGCTGCCGTTCTCCACGCTGAAGGCAGGCGCTCCCGCGCTCGCGCACCCGGTGAAGTGGCACGGGGTTGTGACGTTGACGCCCGAGGAGTTCACCTATGCCTTCGTGAACACCTTCTCCGAGCAGGACGCTGCGGCGGCTTACGAGCGCTACGCGGTCCCGGAGACCGGCCAGATCTTCTACGAGGCCGGGTTCGCGAACTTCCACCTGCATCCGCCCACGGAGGTTCATTTTAAGAACGAGGATCGCGCACCGCTGCTCCTCGTCGGCGCCGCGGAGGACCACACGGTTCCCGCGTCGCTGTCGAAGGCGCAATACAAACGGTACGAGCGCGCCGGGGCGAGGACCGACTACCTCGAGTTCGAGGGTCGCCCGCACTTTCACATGATCGCCCCGGACTGGCACGAGGTCGCCTCCGCGGTCGACAGCTGGCTCGACGGCGTGCTGGATGCGCCCGCCGCGCCCGAACAACGAGGGTCATAAAGCGGCGAGTCATGGACCTCGCACTGAGCGACAAGGTGGCGGTCGTCACCGGAGCGAACAAGGGCATTGGCCTGGCAATCACCGAGGCGCTGGTTGCCGAGGGGGCGTACGTCGTAGCGGGGTCGCTCTCGACAGAGAACCTCGACCGGGTCGATCGCGTGACGCCGGTTGCGGTGAACCTGCGAGACGCTGACGGTCCAGCCCAGCTCGTCCAGAAGGCGATCGCAGCGCACGGTCAACTCGACGTGCTCGTCAACAACGTCGGGGCGGTGCGGATTCGCGTGGATGGTTTCTTGGCCACAAGCGACGAGGAGTTCCGGTGGGCGCTGGACATGAATTTCTTCACCGCCCTCCGTGCAGTCCGGGCCGCACTTGGACCGATGCTCGAGCGCGGGTCCGGGTCGATCGTGAACATCGCTTCTGTGAACTCGTTCTTCCAGCCCGACGGCGCTACCGTCGACTACGGCGTCGCCAAGGCCGCAATCGTCAACCTGAGCCAATCGCTCGCACAGGAGTTCGGGCCGAGGGGCATCCGCGTGAACTGCGTTTCGCCGGGACAGGTCAACACCGATCTGTGGCTCGGCGAGCATGGTGTCGCCGAGACATTCGCAAAAGCAACCGGTGTGGACGCCGACACTGTCCGCGAGACCGCAGCCTCAGCAATTGCCACGGGCAGATTCAGCACACCGCAGGAGGTGGCAACGCTGGTCGCGATGCTCGCCTCCGAGCGCCTCGCCAACGTCACCGGCGTCAACTACGTGATCGACGGCGGCTTGACCAAGACGACCTGATCGATCGGCGGACCCGACGCGCGCATCTGTCGGTCGTTCATGACGATACGCGGTGAGACGCCGCCGCCGGCACCGAGGAGTTAGACTCGACCGCCCGATCGCGGGGGCGCGATGAGCGAAGAGAGACGACGCGAGCACGTTGCGGTGTTGGGGGGCGGCCCCGCGGCGATGGCAGCTGCGTTTGAGCTGACGGCGACTCGGCAGCTGCGCGAACGCTTTGCCGTCACCGTCTACCAACCCGGGTGGCGGCTGGGCGGGAAGTGCGCGAGCGGGCGCAACCAGTCCAGCGACGCACGCATCGAGGAGCACGGGCTGCATCTGTGGTTCGGCTTCTACGACAACGCCTTCAAGCTGATGCGAAGCGCATACGACGCGCTGAACGAATCACGTGAGCTGCGGCGCCCTCCGAGCCATCCGCTGGCGACGTTCGAGAAGGCGTTCATAGGGGGCGACGAACTCGTCCTCTACGACCGCCACGACGGCGCCTGGGAGTCGTTCGCGTTCAAATGGCCCACGTACGATCAGACGCCGGGGGGCGACTACCCGCTCCCCGACGTGTGGGAAATCGCCTACAGGGTTTGCGACTGGGCGGTCGCGCAGTGGAACAGCCTGGTCGGCCGTCCACCGCACTCGTCGGCGGGCCCACACTCGCACGCGCGGTTGAGTCCCGGATGGCTACTCGACGTGGCTCGCGGGCTGGCAATCGGAGTCGGTGTCGAGTCCGAGCGCGGCGGTGAGAACCTGCTGGCGCTCGCGCGCCACCTCGCGCGTACCTACAGCGCGGCGAGCCGGCTTGCGAGGCACGGTCCACGGTTCCCGGGAATGGCGAAGCTCGAGCGCGCCGCAGAGCTTTCCGCCGCGCGCGTCCTGGCCGCGGTGCTCACGCAATTTCGGGACTGGATGTGGGATTTCGTCGTCGCCGAGCGCCAGCAGGATGCGCAGCTACGCCTGTTCTTCACGATGTTCGACACCTTCGCTTCCGCGATGGCGGGTGTGGCAACTGACGGCGTGCTCGAGCATGGCTGGAATGTGATCAATGACCGCGACCTGTGTGAGTGGCTGTCGGCGCACGGGGCCAAGGAGGTGACGGTGGGTGCGACCCCAGCAGAGCGCTCGCCGTTGCTGCGCGCGGTTTACGATGTCGCGTTCGCCTATCCGGGCGGGGTGATCGCGAACGCGAACGCCGCGGCCGGTACCGCGATGAACGACCTGCTGCGCCTAGCGTTCTGCTATCGCGGGCACTTCTTCTATCGCATGACAGCGGGCATGGGCGACACCGTGTTCACGCCGTTGTACGAAGTGCTCAAGCACCGCGGCGTGGAGTTCCGCTTCTTTCATGCCGTCAGTGGTCTTCGGGTGTCGCCGGAGGGCTGCACGATCGATGAGATAAAGGTGATTCCGCAGGTCGAGCTCACGCGTCCCCGGTACGACCCGCTGGTGACGGTCAAGCGCCTGCGGTGCTGGCCGAGCGAACCGCGTTGGGACCAGCTCAAGGAAGGTTCACGGCTGCGTCGGCAGTCGGTCGATTTCGAGCGCCGCACCAACCCGCTCGACCGCAATCCGGTCACGCTCCGCCGCGGGACGGACTTCGACTCGGTCGTCCTCGGCATCCCGGTGGGCGCGCAGGCGGACATCTGCGCTCAGGTCGCAAAGCATCACAAGGAGTTCGAGCGGATGCTTTCCTCCGCGGTCACTGTCGCGACGCAGGCCGTGCAGCTTTGGCTCACGAAGACGACTCCACAACTCGGCTGGCGATACGGCACGCGTGCGATCACGACGACCTTCGTCGAGCCGCTCGACACCTGGTGTGACATGAGCCACCTCCTTGCCCGCGAGCAGTGGGCCGGTGCCGGGAAACCGCGCGCGGTCGTCTACCTTTGCGGCGTACTGGAAGAAGACGACGACGACCACGTGCGTGCGACCGCGCGCGTAAAGGCGAACGCGCGGGCGTTCTTGGAAGGGGACGCTCCGACGTTGTGGCCGCGGGCCGGGAAGGCCGGCGTCCGGGGGTTCGACTGGTCGTTTCTCGCCGCCGGCGCTGCCACGCGGGGCGTCGCGCGCCTGGGCGCGCAGTACTGGCGCGCCAACACGAGCGGCAGCGAACGCTACGTCCTCACACCCGCGGCGTCAGTTCTGCATAGGCTTGCCGCCGACGAGTCGGGCGTGGACAACATGGTGCTCGCAGGCGACTGGACGCGCAACGGAATCGACGGGGGCTGCGTCGAGGCTGCAGTCACCTCCGGGATGCAGGCGGCTCGCGCGCTGATCGGACACGACCGCGGATTCTCGGGCGAGAGCCCGACATGGTTGACCGACCGACCGCGCCGCGGCACGCCGCCGCGAGCACGGACGGTGCCGCGATGAGCGCTGGGCTCCCCACGTTCGTCGATTTTGGCTCGCTCGTATCTCTGCCGCCGCCCTTCGTGGGAAAGGGCGGCGAACTACTCGCGCTGGTCCTCGACGGCGACATGGAAAAGATCGAAGACTTCTGCGAGAACGTACTCAACGGCCCCGCGAACGGAGCTGTCAGGTACACCCCGATCGCATCGCAGGTGCTGCTGATGGCCGGGTCATTCGCGGAAATGACCTCGGGAGCCCAGAAGTTCATCAGCTCGGGATCGGTAGCCGAGACGCAGCTGGCGCTCTTCATCCCGTTGACAGCCGAGAAGAAAGAAGGCGGCGGATTCGTCGATAACGGCGTCTGCGTAGCTGTTCCCTACATCTTCGTCGACAACCCAATGTCATATGCGAGCGGCCGCGAGGACTTCGGATATCCAAAGGCGATGGGGGTCTTCTCTCCGCCCAATGGCCTCGGCTCTCCAATGACGATGCAGGCATTCGGCGGCAACCTCGGCGCGGGCATCAAAGCCGACTGGACGAGGTTGGTGACGCTCGAACGCGCCGGGGCGGCGAGCGCGTCTGCGGAAGCGGCGTCAGGTCCCTCCGACACGCAGACTCCCGCCCCCGCCGACGAAGGCGCGTGGCGCCCGCCCTCTGAAATCGTGCCGTACTTCATCGCAGCTTCCGGCGCCGGCGCCGACGCGCTCGGAATCCTCAAAGTGCTCGAAACGATTGCGGCGGTGATCAAAGTCCTGCTCGAAAAACGGGCGCGGCAGACGTTCCTCAAGGAGTTTCGCGATGCGCAGGTGTCGACGGCGGCGTGCTACCAGACGATCGTCGAGGCACCCTTCGAAGTCCTCGACGTCACTTGGCGCCCCTCCTCGCAGTGGAGTGTCGACATCGCGGCGCTGACGAGCCACCCGATCACAGCCGAGCTCGGCGTCGCCACGCAGACGACCTGGAAGACGCTCGAGCTGCGGATGGGCCTGCGCATCGATCCGGGTCAAGTCGTCGCTCCGTGAGCCGGCGGGACAGTCGGCCGGCAACGGCCGCCCAGGAGCGTGTCCGGAGCGCTTCAGCCCGCCGGGGAGCCGGCTGACCTGGTCGCGTCGAGCGCCTGCACGCCCTCCTCCCAGGTGAGGAAGAAGCGCACATCGCCGATCTTCTGTTCGCGGAAGTTCCAGTAGAGGAACGAAGGTTTCATTTCGATCGGGACGCCGTCGTGTCGCGAGTTACCGGTCGAGTCGACGAGCACGAGCACACTGCCCTCGATCTCGCGCACGTCGCGCGGCTCGAGCTTGAGATCGACGAAGTTGTCCGTGAAGAGGGCGCTCATCTTGCGCGTGCCATCGTGGCCCCGGTATTCGGCGTCCTCGATCCACCCCGGGATCGGGTGCCACACGACGTCGGGCGCGAAGAACTCGAGCATCGCGTCGAAGCCGCCCACTTTGAAGGCATCGAACGTACGCAATACGAGCGCGACGTTGTCCTCGGACATCGTTCGCGGAGTATCGCACCGACGGCCCGGCCACGATGTCCAAAACTGGATCGAAGGCCGTGAGCGAATCGCCGCGTCGACGGGCTTGAGCGGTTCGGCGGCTGTTCGCCGCCGCGGTGAGGGCCAGGACTTCGTCGCTCTCTCTAGAGCTCCCGCATCCCCCCGCTGATCGCCACGCCGACCGACGTTCCGGGCGGCCGAGGCGTCGCCTCCCGGTTCCGCGGGTGGGCTAGAGACGAGTAGGCATACCGGCCTCAACACCCGGACGCTACGCTCGTGCCAGTGATCGACCGCGAAGCCAGAGCGAACGGCGAGGTTCGGCCGCGCCGAGCCGTAGCATCAACTGACGGGGTGCAGCTCCTGACGTTCATGCCACGCGGACAGGGCCCCGATCGCCCCGCCGATTACCCGCTCGTGGAAAGTGGTTCGGTCGTTGAGGTGCGGCAGCGGCTCGTCGGGAATGCGCATGCCAAAGAAGTCGCACAGAGGCTCCCAGCCGTCGCCGAAGTTCCACAGCAGCAGCCGCTCGGCCGGCACGGCCTGTTTGACCGCGTCGTTGTGGCGCTCCATCGCGGCGATCAGGTCCGCCGCCTCGGCGTGCTGGGGGGCGAACGCAGCGGGTCCGGTCCAGAACATGCGGTCGACGAGCGCGAGGTACTTCTCCCACTGCGGGTCGACCTGCGCGCGCGCGCTGGCGAGCAGCCTGGTCAGCGACTCGCCGAAGCACAAGCTCCAGATCGTTTCACGGAAGCTCTCCTCCCACGCCTCGGGCTCGCGGGTGCTGAGCACGACCTTGGCTTCGGGATACGCCGCGGTCAGCTCCCGGAAGAAGTGTCCTCCAGGCCAGTCGACCGTGGAGCTGAAGCCCGCGAAGATCTCATCCCAGTCGGCGTCGCCGTCGAGCGCACGATCCCACTGGCCGACGCGGCTCAGGTCGGCGATGACGTCGACCCAGTGGTAACACGGGCCGAGCCCGAGCGTCTCGAGCGCGGCCTTCTGGGACAGCGTGCCCGTGCGTGGCAGGCCGGCACCGATGACGTGCACTTGCTCTCTCCTTCAGATCGGGTTGGGGGCGAGTTGTATCAGCGGCGCGACGCGCCCGCCGATAGCGGCGCTCGGCGCGCCTTCGGTCTGACGAGCAGGCGCAGTGCTCAAGCGGGATCGCGCCCATGAGCGTTGGTTCCGAGCGCCTTCAGGGGGCGCTGTCGCTGCGGAGCGCGAAGTCTCGCGCTGACGCGCTCAGGATCAGCGCGGTCGCGTGCTCCGATCCGCCCCGCTCGTACTCACAGCGGGAGGTGCTGGCGCTCCTGGGACTCGAGGGCGACGAGTTCGCGGAACGCATCTTCGAGCGCTCCGGTGTCAGGCGCCGTCAGCTCGCGCTCGGCAAGCGGGAGCTGGCGCAGAATCTTCAGGCGCGGACTTCGATCGTCGAGGACCGGCTGCTCGCGCTCGCCACGCGCGCAATCGACGGGCTCGAAATCGATCCGGCGGAGATCGGCACGCTCGTGACCTCGACGCTCACGTCGCTCGGCGGCCCGACGCTCGCGCACAGGCTGATCGAGCACCACGGGATGGATCCCGCGACGGACAAGTATCACGTCGTGGGCGTCGGTTGTGCGAGCGCCGTCCCGCTCGTACGCCTCGCGGGGCTCGCTGTCCAGCAGGCTCCCGGCGAGAAGGCGCTGATCGTCGCCGCAGATCTGATGAGCGGGATCCTCAGCCTCGCCGGCGGCGAGGACCACAGGGCTAAGACAGTCGGTTCGGCGATCTTTGGCGACGGATGCGCGGCGGCCGTGCTCGACGCCGGAGCGCAGGCCACGGGTCCAGCGGTCGTCGCGTCGCAGGTGCACCACATCGGCGGCACGCTCGACGCCGTGCGCATGGAGCTCGCGGCCGACGACAGCTACCTGCACCTCGAGCCGGATCTGCCGGAGGCCGCCGCGGCGGGCCTGGCACCGCTGGTCGACACGTTCCTTGGCCGCATCGGCGTCACTCGCGACGCTATCGACCACTGGATCGTTCACCCCGGCGGCCGTCGGATCCTCGAGCGGGTTCAGCAAGCGCTGTCGCTGAGCGACGACGACGTCCGCGTGAGCTACGACGTGCTCGCCAATCACGGCAACACGGGCACGCCGACGATCTTCTACGTGCTCGACGAGACGATCCGCAGCTGCGAGCCCTCGCACGGAGAGCTCGGTCTGATGGTCACGATCGGGCCGGGCGTGGCGATCGGGCTGATGCTCCTCGCCTGGTAGTCAGCCGGTCGCGACGAATTGCGTCGCGACGAATTGCGCAGAGGTGGCGAGCGCCTTGCCGCGCCCGTCGAGCGCCCGCAGGCGGAAGGGACCGCGAGCACCGCCAAGCGCGATCGCGGTCTCAAACCCGAGCTTCGGACTACTGGCCACCACACGCGCGCCGGCGCCAGGCGCCGCGGCCAGCACCTGCCAGGAGGCGACCTCAGTCGAGCCGTTCCAGCTCGCGTACACGATCGTCGCGCCGCCGCGCGTGCGCGCCGCGCCGGCGGGCGGTTGCAGCGGTTCGCCGACCCAGGGCTCGAGGGTGGTTCGGTATGAGAGGTCCGGTCGCGGAAGGACGACGTCGAGCAGCAACCTGCCGGAAGCATTGAACTCCGAGAAGAACGGCTGCGATCCCCAGCCCACGAACACGCCCCCGCCGGGCAGCGGCTCGGTGCTGCCCATGTAGTCCGCGTCGAAGTGGACGCCGTGGCTGAACTGGCGGAGGAGCGTCGCGGTGTGCCTAGCGAAGTCGAGTTTCAGCTGCAGCGCACGTGAGCCGCCGGTCGGCGAGACGTACGTGCCGCCGCCTGTGATCTGGCAGCAGTGGTCGTCGAACATCGTCACCACGTCGCCTCCTTCGAGCGCGACGTCGTGTTGCCACTCGAAGGCCGCGTAGCGGGCGAAGCCGAAGCTCGAACGCTTGCCACCGAGCGTCCAGTTGATCGCGCCGCTCGCCGTTTCGATTTGGTAGACGGCCCACGTGTTGCGCATCGAGACGACGAACTTGCCCTGCATGAGCTGCACGGAGTTGACGTGGTAGGCGTCCCACGGGAAGCCGTTCGTCGGCAGCGTCGCGTAGGACTCGCTCAGCGGGATGTGCTTCAGCGCGTCCCACGTATACAGAAGCCTGCCCGTCTGCACGTCGTAGCCCTGCACCGCGGAGTCGATCAGGGCGCCGTTGTAAGCGCCGCCGTACTTGGAGAGGTTCATGGGGATGTTCTTGTTAGCCGTCACCCACGCGACGCCTCCGCGCACGAGCAGCTCATGCGGGGTGATGATCCAGCCGTCGCGGCCGCGCAAACGCGCGATCTGGCGATAGTGGCGATCCACCAGCACGTCTTCGCCGCTCGTCGTCGCGCCGGTGTTCGTGATCACGCCCTGCCACCAGCCGAGCGCGGGCCGGCCGCGGTAGCTCTGCAAGCTGAGGTTCGATGCGACGACGTCTTCCGGCACCGGCTGGAACCACACCGGCGAGAGGCGCTGGTCGAGGATCAGCGGTCCGCTCTGGCCGACCATCGGCGGCGAGCTGATTTCGTAGAAGTTGGCGAGGAAGATGTAGCCGGCAGCGAGCGTCTGCAGGTTGCTAGGGAGCACGGTCGCGCGCGCGACCGGCGGGTGCAGCCCGGGAGCCGAGTAGAAGCTGTAGGTGTCGCCCTTGACATACGCGCCGATCGGTGCGCCATGTGAGTTGCCCTCGGCCACGTCGATTGCGACGAACGCGCCGACCACGGCGAGCACGCCGGCGGCCATGCGCCAGCGCCCGCGCGCAAGACCGGCGCTGCTCCTAGGCATCGTCGTGAACGTCAACAGTGCTGCCGCGGCCACGAGGCCGGCGCCGATCAGGTAGGCAAGCCGGAAGCCGTCGGTGAGAGCCTGCGGCACCGCTCGTCCGCCGCCAATCAGGTGACTGGAGTGCTGCGTTGCGAGCGTGATCAGGACCGCGATGCCGAGCCCGCCGCCGACCTGACGAGACGTATTCACGAGCCCCGACGCGAGGCCCGCCTGTCCATCCTTCGCGCCCTGTGTGGCGGCGATCGTGGAGGGGACGATCGACAGCGCGATCCCGGATGCGGTCAGCAGTCCGGGAATGAGCACGTAGACGATCGCGCTGCCGCTGGCGCCGATTTTGGCGAACAGCAACATGCCCGCCGCCATCATCGTCAGGCCACCGCCGAGGACCGCGCGTACGCCGAAGCTGCTGACGAGGCGCCCCGCGCGCGAGGCGACGAGCATGATCGCGAGCGTCATCGGTAGGAACGTGAGGCCCGTTCGCAGCGGCGACAGGCCCAGCACCTGCTGCAGGTACAGCGAGCTTACGTACCACATCGGGAACAGCGCGGCGCTGAACAGCACGACGATCGTATTGGTGTTCTGCAGCCCCTTCGTGAGCTCTTTGAATGGGATCAGCGGTGCGGCGGCGAGGCGATCCTCGATCACCCCGAACAGCGCCAGCAGAGCGATCCCGCCCAGGATCGGACCGAGCGCGATCGGAGCGCTCCAGCCGTTCGTCCCGGCCTTCACGACGCCGTACACGAGCACGATCTGGCCGGCCGTAAGCGTGATCGCGCCCGCAAGGTCGAACCTGGGTCCCTGTCTGCGCGGCCGCTGGCTCACGACGCGAAACGCGATGACCGCCGCGACGAGCGCGATCGGCGGATTGATCAGCAGCACCCACCGCCAGCTCGTCGTCTGCGTGATGATCCCGCCGAACAGGGTGCCGGCGGCTCCGCCGACGCCGTTCATCGCCGCCCACAACGCAATCGCGCGGTTCAGACGCGGGCCCGGCGGAAATGACGAGGTGATTATCGCGAGCGACGAGGCGGCCATGAGCGCGCAGCTGAACCCCTGCGCGGCACGCGCGCCTACGAGCGTGCCGCGGTCAGGCGCGAGACCGCCGGCGAGCGAGGCGATCGCGAACAGGGTCAGCGCGAGCGTGAACGTTCGGCGCTGGCCGAAGTGGTCGGATGCGCGGCCGCCGAACATGAGGAAGCCGGCGAACGTGATCGCGTACGCGTCGACAACCCATTGCAGGTCGGCCGAGGAGAAGCTGAGGCTCGACTGGATCGACGGCAGCGCGACGTTGACGATGCTCAGGTCGAGAATCACCATGAGCTGAGCGACGCAGCACACGAACAGGATCCACCCCAAGCGCGCGCTGCTGTCCGGCGGTTGCGTCTCTGCCTGCGCCGCCGCGGCCCGGGGCGGCGCCTCGATGCTCACGTCGAGACGGCCGCGCAACGCCGCGGGAGGTGCGCGCGCGACGCGCGGCGGACCACCTGCGCAGATGCATCCATAGGGGCGACCAACCCTATCGGACGGCCGCGCCCACGGACGCGGCGCAGGCGCGGCATGGCTGCGTGAATCCGGCCCGAGGCAGCGCTTCGCGCGGCGGCTGCTTGTACCCTTGCGCCGGAACAACGTCGAGCGAGCCCCGGAGCCCAACTGATGAGACGCGCCTTCCCCACCGTACTCGCTGCCAGCCTGATCCTCGCCGGCTGCGGAGGCGGGGGCAGCTCGAAGTCGACGCCCGCCGCGACGAGCAGCGCGCGAACCACTCCGGCGTCTGTGGGCACCGTCGCGCAGGACAAGACGACGCCGAGCAAGAGCGATTCGAAGCGCAAGAAGGCGAAGACGACGCCGACGCGCGCCGACACGACCCCAGCCGCGGCCACGCCGCCCGCGACTACCGCGGCGCCCACGCAGACCACGCCGGCGTACACGACCACGAGCACGACGCCGAAAGCGCCGACGCAGACGACGCCGACCGCTCCCGCGATCCCGACGACGAAGACGACCACGACGGCCCCACCGGGCGGCTACTGAGAGGCCCTCTCGAGCGCGCCGCGCTGCCGCTGCCCGGGCCGTCCATTCCGGCTCGGCTCGCGCCCGTCGGATCGCGCGCAGCAGGCGCCCAGCCGGGGTCCCTCATCGAGCTGGGCTCGCCACCCGAGAGCTTGCGAGGACGCGGCCTTCGGCGCCCAGCGCGTTCACCTCGTAGAAGCTCGCGGCCGGGGCGGCGATGGCGGTCTCGAAGCCGTTGCGTACGACGGTGGAGGCGGGCGCGAGCCTGTTAGCGCTCGCGCCGGCGAGCAGCTGCCAGTCGGCAACCGCGGTGGCTCCGTTCCAGCTTGCGTAGACGGTTGTGGCTCCGCGCGCCTTGACCGCGGCGATCGCGGGGGATGACGCCGGCTCGCCCTCCCACGGCAGCCGGTAGACGCGATAGCTGTCCTCTCCGGTGGGCAACTGTGCGTCGTAGGTCGTTTCTCCGAGGGCGTTGAATTCGGTGATGTTCGGCAGTCCGCCCCAGCCGACCAGCCAACCGCCGTCCGGCAGCGCCTGCAGATTGCCCTGGCTCGCGGTCGCGAGCGGCCCATTCGTGCGTGAGAACTGGCTGACGAGCGTCGCGCTCTTCGCGACGGGGTCGATGTGGATCACCTCGCCGCGGGACGGCGGTTTGACGGGCGGCGCGCCCTCGTCATCGAACAGGCTGATGTCGCCGTCCGCAAGCCGGGAGGCATCGTGCTGGTAGGCGAACGCCACGCCCGGGCCGAGCGCGAAGGTGCTGCGCTTACCGCCGAGGCGCCAAGCAACGGCGCCCGTCTGGTGGTTGATTTCATAGACGGTCGAAGTGTTGCGGGCCGACGCCAGCAGATTGCCCTGCGGGTCGGGTTCGACGGAGTTGAGATGGAAGTAGTCGTACGCTGTGCTCGCGCGACGCGGGGCACGCGAGTAGGACTCGCTGACGGCGACGTGGCCAAGACTGTGCCACTCCCACATGACCAGTCCAGTACGGATATCGATCTCCTGGACGACGCCGTCGAGCGCGATCCCCGAGGCGGAGCCGCCGGCCGAGCGAAGACTCGTCTTGACGGGGCTGTCTGCGTCGAGGTATGCGACTCCCTGCGGGGTGATGGTGAATTCGTGCTCGTCCGCGAGCAGGCCGTTGCCCGCGCGCACGATCCCGACGGTGTGGTAGTGGGCGTCGGCGATCACGTCGTAGCCGAGGCCGAACCCCAGTGTCACCGTGCGCCCCTGCCACCAAGTGAGGACCATATGCCCGTAGAGCACCTGCGTTCGCAGGTCGGCGGCGTCGAACCCGTTTCCCTCGCGGTGGAACCAAACGAGGTTGCCGGCGTTGTCGAAGATCATCGGCCCCCATTGGCCTGGGCCCAGGTACGGCGTGGCGAACAGGTAGCCGGGCGCGCTCGCGATGCCCGCGGGCTGGTGAACGGTGACGGCGGGCGGGTGGAGATTGGTAACGCTTTTGAAGTGCTGTACGTCGGCGGGGGTGCCGCGCGTTGCTGCGAAGGCTTCGTAGCTGAGCGCCGCGGGCGTCGCGACGGTGAAGCGGGTTCCGATCGCCTGCGGTGCTCCGTTGGGGGTGAGCCAAACGGCGCGAACGGTCACCGTCTCGCCGTCTCTAAACGGCTTACGTGGCAGGAAGCTCGTGCCGGTCGCCGCCGCGTAGGAGCGCAGGACACCGCTATGGCGGCCGCTTACGGAGCCCCTGACGGAGATCGAGCGCAGCGAGCGCGCGGCGGCGCCGAGGAAGCTGATCTGCGTGCCCGGCAGCGCTGCGGAGCTACCGGGGAGGGGCGAGATGACGACCTCCGCCGACGCGCTCGTGACTCCACAGCAGGCCGCGAGGCCAAACACCGACGCGAGCACACCGAGGCGTGCGCGAGGTGTGATCACGGGGTCGACGGGCTGCGCCGTTGGCGAAACGCGGCCACGTAGTAACTCGACACGACCGCCATAACGATAGTTGCGCCTGCGGCCCAACTCTTACGCGTCCCTACGGTCTCCCCCAGGCGCGCGCCGCGGCCGAGCTCCCACTCGACAGTCGCGAAACAGCGCGGTGCCGCGGCATATCGCCGTTGGCCACGCCTGAGGAGGGCAAATCGCCAGGCCAGTCGAGCCAACCGGGATCGACCGGTGACCCGGACCGGCCACGGCCCCCGCTGGGCCGTCCTAGCGATCGCTCCGCTCCGGTCTCGCCAGCGGAGCTCTGGCGGACAAGCCTCACATAGACCTCCGCCTCCAGCCGCTCCTCGGCGAGCGCGAGGAATACCTAGACAGCGCACTGCGCCCCGCCGAGCCCGCCGCCGACGCTGTAAGCGCGCTCCTACGCAGCATCGCGGGGCGGTCCGACACGGTCTAGTACTACGCCACGTCGCACCTTGACAACCTGCTATCTACTATAGTAGTTTCACTCCATGCCGTCGCGAACTGCGCAACGACGCGAATCTGCCCGGGAGGCGGTACGCGCCGTCGAACGTAGTGCGTCGGTGCGGCGGCGAACACGCAACGCGGTACTGGCGACGGTTGTAGCGTCGGCCTTGGTAGTGGCGGTGGCGTTGGCCGCTTCGAGCGGCGGCGGACGTCCGACCGCGGCCAACGGCGCCCCGGTCGCCGGCGCGGCGTACTCGAGCGCCTTGCTGAACGGAATACCTCAGCATGGGCTTCTGCTCGGTAGCCCGGGAGCGCGCGTCCATGTGATCGAGTTCGCCGACCTGCAATGCCCTTACTGTGGCGAGTTCGCAAGACAGGCGCTGCCGCAAATTATCACGCAGTACGTCCGCAGCGGCGAGGTCAGCATCGAGTTCCGCAACCTCTCGTTCATCGGTCCGGACTCGGTCCGTGCGGGCCGCGTTGCCGCAGCCGCCGAGCAGCAGAACAGGCTGTGGAACTTTGTCGACTTGATGTACCTCAACCAGGGCGAGGAGAACAGCGGTTACGCGACCGACGGTTACCTAAGCCGCGTTCTCGCTGCGGTTCCAGGCTTAGACGCTGCAAAGGCGCTGCAGGCAAGCCGCTCTCCCCAGGCGGAAAGCGCGCTCAATGAAGCGAGCTCCGCCGCGACCGAAAGCGGGATCAACTCGACTCCGTCGTTCCTCGTTGGGCGCAGCGGAGAACAGCTGCGCCAGTTTCAGCCCGCCAACCTCACGCCCGAAGCGTTCATCCCCGAGCTCAAGTCGCTGCTGGGCGGCCACGCATGAGCGACACACAGCTACGACGCCTCAGCGGCGCCCTCGCGACAGCGGGATTAGGCGTTGCCGGCTATCTCACCTACGTCCATTACGCGGGATTGACACCGGTCTGTGGCGTTTCGCACGGTTGCGAGACCGTGCAGACTTCGCAGTACGCGTACCTGGCATCCGTCCCGGTCGCGCTGCTCGGTCTGCTCGCGTACGTCGCTCTGCTTGCGACATCAATGTCGCGAAGTCATCAGGCCCTGCTCGCCGGGTTCGGCATCTCTGTGATCGGCTTCGCCTTCAGCGCCTACCTCACCTACCGCGAGGTTTTCACGATCCACGCGATCTGCTCGTGGTGCGTCTCGAGCGCCGTGATCTTCACACTGCTCGCCGCCATCAATTCGGCTCGTGCAGTGATGCACGCCCGTAGCCTCGACATCGCAGCGGCGGTTGCGGACGAGAGCTTGGGCGACCAAGCGGGCGCGTTCTAGCCGAGCCGGAACGGGGTCGATTCACCCCCTGCTCCTCAATCACCGCCGGCCGGCTTCTCGGAATGGAGCCAACCGGGATACCAATCGAATCACGATGATCGCCCGAGGCAGATAAGACGCGCGCCCGAGAAGACTCCCTTCGTCACGTGGTGTGGAGCGGGCGCTCAGCGGCCGATTCGAATGGTGCGAGGGACGACCTGTGCGCCAGGCCTTACAGCTCGCCCGCGAGACGGGCGACAATCCACACCAGCGCCGCCGCCCCCAACAGGTGACGGAACCAGTTAACGCCGTGGAATGCCTCCTCCCACGCCCACACACCGAACGCGATGGTGAATACCGCCCGGCCGACGTCGTGGGCGTTGCCATCGGCCGCCGCGGCCAGCCCCAAGCCCGCCAATGCGAGGAGCAGCGGCGGGTTCGGGAACTGCGCGAGTGGGAAGCGGCGCGGCCACCCGAGCTGGCCGCGCCGCCAGAGATCGCCAACAGTCACCCGTCGATATTCGCAGGATGGCCTCGGCGGGACATCCGGGCGCTTTCGCGCCGCCCGCGTCCTTGCGCGCGCGCGTGGCGCTTCAGGCTCGGCGCTGAGCGCTTCGTAACCGATCGCCCAGCATCTGGCCTGTAACCGATCTGCCCGCGACGCCGGCCAGGCGCCGGCCTGAATGCTGCTACCGTTGGGAGATCAGGTCGGGTGCGTGCATTCGATGTCGAGGTGCCAGCGGTCGTAGCTTTTGCGCAGCAATCCCGCGTTCGCAAGCACTGTCAACGCAGGAGGGGTGAGCATGGCTACTGGAACCGTCAAGTGGTTCAGCGACGAGAAGGGATTCGGCTTCATAGCGCCGGATGACCAGTCTCAGGAGTTGTTCGTCCATCACAGCTCCATCGTCGGCGGGGGCTATCGCTCGCTCGCCGAAGGTGCAAAGGTCTCCTATGACGCCGAGGCCGGCGACAAGGGACCAAAGGCCGCCAACGTCCAGCTGACATAGAGGATTCGCAGCGGGCCTGCGACTCTTCTCTGAAGGGAGTGCGGATGCCCAAGCGCAGACGTGTAGCTGACGACGTGACGAGTGAGAAGGCCATCAAACACCTTCTCCCGATCGAGGCAACGGAGGCGGCCAAGATCGCGATGCACGGGGGTGAGCGCGCGTGCGACCCGGACGAGCCAGCAGAGGCTTGGTTAGGGTCTGATCCCCGCGCTAAGGAAGTCGCACTTCGACGCCTACGTAAGGCTTCCGACGAGGAGCTGGCCGTGTTTGAGGACAGACTTCGCCAAGATGCGCTCGCGACGGGAGCGACGGAGCAAGAGCTCCGCGTCGCGCAGTCGCGGCATCCGGGGCACGGCTAGCCCACTCTCACCCGCCTACTTACAGCAATTCGGCACACCGACGAAGAAGACAGACGTTCTTTCCTGACACAGGCATCATTCTCGAATGAGCTGCAGCTTCCGCTCGCGATGCCGCGCGGCGTACCTACCTAGAACAACTCGGAGGCAGGCAGCGGAACGCGCTAGAGTAAAGCTAGCCGTCGTTCGTACTGGTCCCTCTCGCTCTCCCTTGCGCTCGGCGCCGATCTTTGAGAGCCGGAGAGAGCTTGGTCGACATGTCCGGCACCCGCCGCGAGGTTAGGGTCGACGGCGAGGTGACGGCGGCTATCTCTGACGCGATGGCTAGCTTGCTCAGCCGCTACACGGGGCGCGGAGCCACGAGCTCGCGGACTACATTCGGCAAGGACGTGATCGTCTGTGTGATGGAGGATGCGCTCACGAAGGGTGAGCGGAGCCTCGTCCAATTCGGAAGAACTGACGCTGTCATGAACATCCGGAGTGCGTTCCAGGAAGTCATGGCGGAAGAGGCGATCAGCCTCGTCGAGGAGCTAAGTGGGCGGCGCGTGACAGCCTTCATGAGCAACAACCACATAGACCCCGATCTCGCGGTCGAGACCTTCGTTTTGCAGCGAACGTCCGATGGCCGCGAGTAGACGAGATATCACTAAGACGCTAGGCGCCGAGTTACACGCGCGGGCGCCGCGGCTCTTCTGGCTTGAGCAAACGTCACCATGCGCTGGCTCTGCTCGTCCCACAGCTTAAGCGTCACTGCGCGCACGCCGTCCCACAGGGAAAGCGTGGGAACGTTGTGGAAGATCGTGTTCTCCTCATGCGCTCGGCGCAAGTTGTAGTTGGGAATGCGCACGCTCAGGTGGTGCACGTGGTGATAGCCGATGTTTCCTGTGCAGAACCGGAGCGGCCCAGACAGCTTCAGATAGGAACTCCCCCGGAGCGCGGCGTCCGCGTACCGCCAGTCGCTGCCGCTCTCCCAATAGGCGTCCTCGAACTGGTGTTGGACATAGAAGAGCCAGATGCCGATTGAGCCGGCAAGCAGAGCGGACGGCGCGAATATGAGCAAGTACGCGCGCCAGCCGATAAGCCAACACAGACCGCCCACCAACGCCGCAAGGGCAAGGTTGGTGCCCATCACGCTGCGACGCATGCGGGCACGCGCACCGCGCGCGACGATGCGCGGCCCAATGATCATCGCAACGATGGGACCGAGGACGAACATGACGACCGGATTGCGCAGCAAGCGATATCCGATCCGTCCGCGCCAGGGAAGCGCGCCAAATTCAGCGACCGTCAGAGTGCGAATGTCGCCGGTACCGCGCCGGTCGAGATCGCCGGAGGTCCCATGATGGATCGCGTGGTCGTGTCGCCAACGCACGAAAGGTGAGAAGAGAAGCAGTCCCAGCGCTGTGCCCAGCCACGCGTTCGCGCGTTTGGAGCTGAGGAAGGACCCATGAGAGCAGTCGTGAAACACGATGAACGTGCGCACCAGAAACACTGCCGCCGGGATGGCGAGTGTTAGGGCGAGTAGGTAGGAAATGCTTAGCGCTGCGTACATCGCTGCTGAAAGCGCGAGATACGGCAGGGCTGACGTGGCAAGGTTCAGCAGCGCGCGTCCGCGGTCGGCCTGCTCATAGCGCGCAAGCACCGGACGCCAAAAGGGGGGGTCGCTACTACGGTCCCGACTGGCTCCACTGACGGTCAACAGCGGGTCGGCCGCTGGAACGCCCTGGACGAGATCTTGATGAGGCTGCGTCTCGGCGGGGATCATCGAGTCCCCCTTCCTGGTATGCGTGACGGCCGGTCCGACCGCCGCATCCCAATTGCGACCACAAGCGTAGCTGGTCGTGACCGCGAAGATTGCCCGGTGGACGACTGGGCACGTCCGCTATGGGATGAGGCGACGGGCCGGCGGCGCATGTTGAGCGCGCCCGAAGCCTAAGGCGTGGATTCCGCGACGTGCGGCGTGGCCAGCGACGCGTCGGTGCGAGCGGAGCTGAGCGTCCCTTCGCGTCTTACGAGAGCGTGCTGGCGGAGGCTGGCACAGGTGGCGGTACCGGATCGGTTGTCCCATAGAACTCCGCCAGCTGAGGCGCGAGCATCTTGGGCTTGACCATATGCGTCTGGCGCGGGGCGATCGCCAAGCGGGCATTCGGAAGGGTATCCGCGAGCGCGCGCATGCTGTTGTGAAACCAGGCAGGGCTCTTCTCACCCACGAGGACGAGCGTTGGCATCGCTGCTGCTCTCCACGAGTCGGCGGGCAGCGGCTTGCCTGACTGACGTCCGGCCATGACGGTCATGTCGTAGGGGAGCGTGTGCGCGACCGACTTCAGCCTCGGCCACACGGGGAGGAGCCGCATCAAGGCGATCATGACCCTAGGCGCGCCGACCTGGCGCATGAACAGCCGGACGGCGTCGCCGCGGCGATTCTCGGCAAGAAGTTGATCGAACTGCGCCACGATGTCCGCCGGAACGGGAGGGCGGCTGTCGTCGACGATGAATGGAGCCTCGTAGAGGGCCAGCTTCCTGATCGAGGCGCCCCTTGCTGCGGCCTCGAGCGCAAGGGCGGCGCCGGAGGAGAGCCCGAACATGTGGCACGAGCCGCCAACCTCAGCGATCAGCGCGTCGAGGTCCTCGAGCTCCCGCTCGATTGCATACGGCGGAGTGTCAGAGCTGTCGCCGCGCCCGCGCCGGTCGTATGTGTAGACCGTGAAGCGGTCCTCGAGGTGGGGAGCCAGCGAGTGGCCGGGCCCCATCGCACGCGAGCACAGCGCGCCGTCGACCATGACGAGCGGCGGCCCGTCGCCAGTCTTCTCAAACGCGATTATCGTGCCGTCCTTTGAGCGAACGGTGTACATGTCGCGGCCTCCTCGTCGAGCCGGTTTAGTCGTCTCCCGTTATGACCGGCGGCGCGGCGGAAACTCATCGGCAATCGCGCGTTGCTGCGACGGCGTCGCTCGCGCCAATGTCTGAAGCGGAGCCACTGACCAGCCGCACGAAAAGTCCCAGCCGACGACCCGGAGTGCGCTATGTTGTTGGTGCGTCCGGTGAGCCCAGCTCTTCTCGCTTTCGGGGCGGTACTTCGTGCAGAAGGGCAGAGAGGCGGTCGGCTATGGCCACCGCAACAAAGAAGGGCCACGCTGCGAGGCCGGCGCCTCGTAGTCGGCGTGACGCATCCGAGTCGGCGTCGCTGGAGTTCCTCGTTTATCGGGACAACGGCGGCGGCTACCACTGGGAGATAATCGGCGAGGGTGGCGAAAGCCTCGCTCAATGCGGCAGTTTCGCTTCCTACGACGACGCGGAGCGCGCCGCATGGCGCGTGCACGACGGCGCCGGCTCGGCGCGGTTCGAGCCCCACGGTGGCGAAGGGCGCCAGCTCGCGGCCGTGTGATGTCCTCACGCCATCTCAGCTGCCGGGACTGTCGCATCCGCGTGCGCGCGAGCGCGCCGGAGATCGACCTCTTGGAGGGCTGTTGCCCGATCTGTGGAGCGACGCTCAAAGCGGTCCCGTTGCCCTCGGGCGTGATGGGGTTTCGCTCGTTTGATTTAGATGCGTTCTCAGAGCAAGGGTCGAGCGATCGTCCTCTCGCACCGGCGCAACCTGTTGACCTCGCCGCTCGTCGCGAGGCAGCGTTGACGAGTGATGGTTTTGAGGGCGACCGCTGGTCGGGTGAGAGTGGCGGTATCGGCGCCGAAGCGGCCGCGGCGTGGCCGGCGGTGCACTAATCGCCGCACGCAAGCAGTCGACGAGCAATTAGCTAGTAAATGAAGGGCCGATCTCTCGGGCCCGGTCTACGGGTGTTCGGTGGCGCCAATGACCGGCTCACCGCGAATCGCGGATCTCCAAGTTGACACTCGCTAAGCGCGAGCGCAATGCCTGACGGGCGCACCGCCTCGCCCCATTTTTACTGGGAAGCTCACACGACCCTCCATCAAACAAGGGAGATTTTATGGCCAGAATAATCGTTACGACCGATCCAAGAACCGATCACGCCGCTCCGATCCTGCTGGACGAGAGCGTCTACTCGCTGCATCTCGACAACGAGCACAACGCAGCACAGCTCATCGAGCGCCTCGGCTGGGCGATCACCGACGCCGAGAATACGCAGCGGACCGAACGCGTAAAGTAACCCGAGCTCCGGCGTCCGCGATCGATGATCCCTAGCGCCGCTGCGCCGAAGCGCCGCGTTGAGCTGCATCTGCGGAGCGAGCGGGGTGCAACGGCTCAGGCGCCGGCGGCCGCTGATCATCACGCCGCTTCTCAAACACGAATCGGTAGTGGTCGAGGAGCTCGCGTTCAAAGCAGATTTTGTTCGCGCTGACGCCCGAGGCGAACGCGGCCCGGAAGTCCTCGCTGACGATCCAGCGCGGTACGAGCTGCAACTTCAACCAGGACTTCCGCAGACCCCGCTTACCGATTCGAGCATTCCACTGCTCGATCGTCTCGATGTAGTCAACCCGTCCGCTCACGCACGAGACGAGCTCGAAATCGCGGTCTGCACATCTGATCACCTGCTCTTGGCCGAACGGGAGCCAGGAGCCGGGAAACTGCCGGGCCAGGAGCGAGAGGTACCAGGCGTCGGTTTGCGCTGGGGGCAACTCCTCGAGCGCCGCGAGCGCGTCGTCCGCGGCAATCATGTTTCGCCCGTAGACCATCGTCTGTAGATAGAAGCGGCCGCCGTCCGGAAGCAGGCTCGCGAGGCGCCCGAACAGCGAGCTGTAGACGGCCTCCTGGCGGCCCGCACGAAAATCGTCAGGCGAGCAGAAGTGCTCGAAGGCACCAAGGCTCGTTAGCGCGTCGAACTCGCCGAACTGGTCGCGCGAGACCTCTCGCGCATCTTGCAGGTGAACGTCGAGACCGTGGCGCCTGCAGGACGCGAGCTGCGTGCGCGACAGTGTCACGCCCACACCAATCGCTCGCTGCCTGCGGATGAAGTCGAGCAGCGCGCCCCAACCGCAACCAACGTCGAGCACGCGCGTGCCTGGCTCGAGCCCGATCTGCTCGGCTACATACTCGTGCTTGTGGCGCTGCGCCTCCTCGAGGCTAAGCGTGAAGTCGCCGTCGTACTTCGCGCCGCTGAAGTCAGCCAGCTCGCCCAGGCTGAGCCGGAACACCCGGTCGGTCAGCGAGTAGGTGAAGTCGATGTCGGCGCGTGTCGCGATGCGTTACCTGCTGGGTGGTTCAAGGAAGGTTCAACGAGGGTACTGTGCGCGCGCGGTCACGGTCGCATCGGGGTGCTCGCGGGGCCCAGCACGCGTCTCATGGAGCAACCGGGATCAAAGCGGTGGCCTCGTGCTTGCGAGGTGCGCAGGAGAGCGGGCGGATGCCGGCATTCGCCGGCAGATCCGGCCTCCGGCGGGGTCTCGACGGGTGGCTGCGGGTCAGACCCCGGCGGCTGAGGCTTCCAGACACCGGCGCGTACGCAACGCCGTTACGGCGATCTGGTGGGTGAGAATAAGACGCCATGATTGCTGGTCTCGCGCTGGCTTTTTGCTCGGGACTCGGCACGAACGTCGCGTTCCTGCTCACGCAGCGCGGCGCGCTATTGGCGCCCCCGGTACGAGGGCGTCATCCGCTGCGCAGCGCCGTGGGCCTGTTCCGCTCTCGCTCGTTCTCGCTGGGCTGGGCGGTGGCAGTCGTTGCCCGGGGGCTTCACGTGGGCGCCCTTGCCCTGGCGCCTCTCTCGATTGTGCAGGCCGTGCTATCGGGTGGGCTGGTCTTTCTCGCGGTGCTCGCCGAGCGGTACTTCGGCTTTCGACCAGGACGCCGGCAGTGGGCCGGCGTGTTCGTTACCGCCGCTGGGCTTGCCGTGATTGCGATCACGGGGGGCTCGCACACCACCGCGCTGCGTCGCTACTCGCTCGCGGCGCTGATCGCCGTCGAGTGCGGCGTCTTCGCGCTCGGTGCCGCCTTGATCCGGATCTCGATGCGTGACAGACTCGGCCCCGCCGCACAAGGGCTGCTGCTCGGCGTCGCGGCCGGTGTGCTGTTCGGGGTGTCTGAGCTCGCTCTGAAGACCCTCACCGGCGCGCTGCACGGAGGGCTGCAGGGGATTGTCAGCGAGTGGACACTGACGGCGCTGTCGGCTTCGATCCTGGCCTTCTACGCCTCGGCCCGCGCGCTCCAGCTGGGTCCAGGCGTGGCCGTTATCGCCTTCACGTCGGTCGCCGCCAATCTCGCTGCGATCATGGGAGGCATCCCGGTGTTTCGCGACCCGATTGAAATCGGGGCGCCCGCAATCGTCGGGCCGGTCATCGCTTTCGGCCTCGTGATCGCCGGCGTGGCGTTGATGCCAGCGCCGGCCCGTACCTCGCGCGCACCGGCGGGTTAGCGCAGCTACTCTCCAGTACCCGCCGACGCCGCCGCGGTCACGGCAGCGGCGAGAGCTCATCGAGCGGCCCGGCCGGGCGGTCCCCGGCGCGCTACGCTCACGCGACAGCGAACTCGCCAAGGCGCCCCCGCGATGTCGACCATGAACCGCACCGACCGTGCAGCCACGCACGAGGTCCTCAACCAGCCGCCGCCGCTCGTCGACCACAACGCGTTCGAGACCGACCTCGCGCTAGGTGAGGCGTTGATTCGCGAGGGCGGCGAGTGGGGTCTCGACCGAGTCCGCGAGTTCGGCGCCGTGGTCGCGTCCGCCGAGGCGCTCGATCACGCCAAGCGCGCCCAGCGCAACATTCCCGTACTCAAAACGCACGACCGCTACGGCAATCGGGTCGACGAGATCGAGTACGACCCGTCCATGCACTGGATGCTGCGCCTCGGGGTTGAGCGGGAAATCAACTCATTGCCGTGGCGCGAGCCGCGAGCGGGCGCCCATGTCGTGCGTACAGCGCTGTTTCACCTATTCAATCAACTCGACACCGGTCCCTGCTGCCCGATGTCCATCAACTATGCCGCCGTCCCGACGATGCGTCAGGACGCCGAGCTCTCCGGCGAATGGGAGCCGCGTCTGACGTTGCCCGACTACGATGCGTTTGCCCAGGCCGGTATGGTCATGACCGAGAAGCAAGGCGGCTCCGATCTGCGCGCCAACTCGACGATCGCGCATCCGATCGGCGATGGCTGGTTCGAGCTGACCGGTCACAAGTGGTTCTGCACCCACCCGGTCTTTGACGTCTTCTTCACGCTTGCACAGACCGAGACCGGGATCACCTGCTTCGTCGCTCAACGGCCGCATGCGGGATTCCGGCTACAGCGGCTGAAGGACAAGCTCGGCGGCCGCTGCCTCGCGTCCTCCGAGGTCGAGTACGACCATCTGCCGGCGCGAATCCTGGGCGAAGAGGGACGCGGCACGGCCTTCGTCGTGGAGCAGCTGATCTGGACTCGACTCGACACCCTCACGGGGACCGCGGGAATGATGCGCCGCGTCGTCGCCGAGGCCACGTGGCACGCGCGCAACCGCGTGGCGTTCGGCGCACCGCTGTCCCGCCAGCCGGCGATGGTGAATGTGCTGGCCGACATCGCGCTCGAGTCCGAGGCGGCGACGGCCTCGGCGCTGCGGATCGCGCGCGCCTTCGACTCCGATGAGCCCGCCGAAGCTGCATTCCGCCGGCTGGCGCTTTCGACGATGAAGTACTGGGTCTGCAAGCGCGGCGCTCCGCTCGCCGCCGAGGCGCTCGAGTGCCTGGGCGGCAACGGCTACGTCGAGGAGGCGCCGATGGCGCAGTTCTACCGTGACATCCAGCTCGGCACCGTGTGGGAGGGCTCCGGCAACGTGATAGCGCTCGACGTGCTGCGTGCGCTCAGGCGCGAGCCCGAGGGAGTCGCCGCCTTCCTGGCCGAGTGTGATCTTGCCACAGGGAGCGATCCCAACTTCGATGCGCACATGGTTCGTGTTCGCGAGCGCTTGGCTGCCCTGGCGAGCGATCCCGGGACGGCTGAATGGAGTGCTCGCCGCGCCGTCCAGGACATGGCGCTCGCGTTGCAGGCCAGCCTGCTCCTACGGCACGCGCCCGCGGCGGTATCCGGTGCGTTCTGCGCCGGGCGCCTCGGCGCGCGAGGCCTCGCGTTCGGCGACCTACCTGGCAGCGTCGATGGCGCAGCGATCGTCGAGCGCGCTTTGGTGCTGTAGCGTCAACCGACCGCCGGTTGACCTTTCGCGCGCGAGGCGATGACCCATGAAGTCGTGGATGACAACAGACCTTGAACTGAAGCCGCACGCTCCCACGATTCTCTCCTCAAGCGATGACGTGCGCATCGTCGCGCTCGTGATCCCAGCGGGTGAGAGCCTCGACAATCACCAGGTGCACGAGCGCGCATTCGTCGTAGTGATCGACGGTGAGATTGAGATCACGACCGGGGCCGGCGCGCGAGCCAGCGGCGGTCGGGGACTACTCGTTGAGTTCGCCCCTAACGAGCGGCACGCCATACGCGCCCAATCCGAGGCTCATCTGTTGCTGCTTCTCACGCCCTGGCCCGGGCCAGGGCATCCAGGGGCGATGACGATCGAGAAGAAAGCGAGCGCGCGCGACGACGCCGCCAGGCGCAGGGCGGGCACCTAGACCCAACTCCGTCCGCCGCGCCGGTGAGCGTTCTCGCGCACGCCGTGGGTCGACCCTTGATCGGCTGAAGCACGGGCGACCGCCGAAGATACACAGTTGCAGGCGGTATCGAATGGAGCCAACCCGAGATCGAAGCGGTGAGCTCTTGCTGGCAAATTCGGCGTGGGGGCGGGTGGCTGCGGGTCGGCTGCGGCTCTCTGCTGGCAGCCCCTGGTTTTAGCGTCTTCCGCGAACGGCTGTCGGTCGGATCCGGGCGCCTGAGGCTTCCCTTGAGCTTCCAAAGCGACCCGTGACCCCCAGAAGGCCCTGCGATCGCTGCGAACGCGAAGCTCTGACCTCTCGATTTAGGCACCGAACGAGGGTGGCACCAAAGAATTTCCGTTTTATGGCACACGACGCGCAAATGTTCTGATACGTTCGCCCAAGGAGCGGTCGTTTGGCCGCCAACGGGAGAACACGATCGAGGGGGAGAGCACGAATGAGCGTCACGCATCGTCGCGCCGGAGAGGGCCGCAAGTCGGTAGCAGGATCCGCGCTGCGGCGTCGTGCGCGCAGCAGTGTCATCTCGGCGCTCGTGGCGCTCGCCGTTTGCTTGGCCGCGGCAGCGAGCGCGTCGGCGTTCTCCGCGCAGGGCAGCGCCGAACAGGTTTACGTCACGGGTCTCGCGGCGAACGCTCAGGCATCCCTGCTCACCAAAAGCGGCGCGACGGTGTACACGCAGAACGCGGACTCGCTCGGCGGCCTGCTGTTCCGCAAGGTCAAACCGGGATCCGGCTACAAGGTTCGGGTGACCTCCACGAGCGAAGAATCGGGGGCGATCGCCGTCCACACGACCGAATCGACGCCGTGGGATCCGACCGTCTACAACCAGGAAATCCCGGAAGAAGGGTATACCTACCTGACGACCCGCGACGGAACCAAACTCGCGATCGACGTGCACCTGCCGACCCACCCCGCCGGTGAGGCGGGCACGGAAGGAATCAAATTCCCCGAATTCCCGGCGGCGACAGGTTACGCCCCACCGTACCCGACGCTGATCGAGTACTCGGGCTACGGATACGCGAACCCAAAGGGCCCCGAAAGCGGCATCGCCGTGCTCGCAAACCTGATGGGCTTCGCAGTCGTCGACGTGAACATGCGCGGGACCGGCTGCTCGGGCGGCGCCTTCGACTTCTTCGAACCGAATCAGAACCTTGACGGCTACGACGTCATCGAGACGATCGCCAAACAGCCTTGGGTCCTCAACCACAAGGTGGGCATGCTCGGCATCTCCTACGGCGGGATCAGCCAGCTGTTCACCGCACAGACCGACCCGCCCGACCTCGAGGCGATCGCGCCTGTATCGCTAATCGACGCGACGGCGACGACGCTGTACCCCGGCGGCACGCTCAACGACGGTTTCGCCGTGGCATGGGCCGAACAGCGCCAGCAGAACGCCGAACCGGCCATCGGCCCGGGGCACGGCCAGGAATGGGCGAACAAGCGGATCAAAGAAGGCGACAAAACCTGCGAAGGCAACCAGGTCCTACACGGCGAGGCGGCCAACCTGCTGCAGAAAATCAAAGAAAATTCGCTGTACCACTCGAAGGTCGCCGACCCGCTGGACCCGGATACGTTCGTGCACAAAATCACTGTGCCGACCTTCGCTGCGTGCCAGTGGGAGGACGAGCAGACCGGGGGCCACTGCGCGGACATGGTCCAGCACTTCACCGGAACCACGAAGAAGTGGTTCACGTTCACCAACGGACCGCACATCGACTCGCTCGATCCGTGGACGTACAACCGCCTGTACGACTTCTTGGAGTTATACGTCGCCCACAAAGCGCCGATAGAAAACTCGGGGCCCGTGCGCGCCGCGGCGCCGGTCATCTACAAAGAAGCGATGGGCCTGCCCGAAGGCGATGAGGTCACCCTTCCGACGGACCCGATCCAGGAGCAGCCGACGTACGAAATGGCGTTGGCCGAATTCGAAAAACTACCTGAGGTCCGCGTCCTGTTCGACAACGGCGCAGGGGAATCGCCGACCGGCGAAAAGACGGCCGGGAATCCGTATCCCGCGTTCGAACAGGGCTTCTCTGCGCTGCCGATCCCGGGCACGGAAGCTCGCACTTTGTACCTCGGGGCCGGTGGCAATCTTAACGAAGCGCCGTCGACGACCAAAGGTGTCGACACCTACACATCGAACGCGGGCGCCCTGCCGCTGACCGACTTCGGGCCCAAGACAGGCGGGGGCGGTCTCTGGGGTAACGCATCCGAGTGGGACTGGAAATGGGAACAGAACCCGGCGGGCTCGGCGGTGTCCTATGTATCGGCGCCGCTGACGGGCAATCTCGCCGCGATTGGCGCGGGCGCTGTCCACCTGTGGGTCGAGTCATCGACTCCCGACGTCGATCTCATGGCGACGGTCAGTGAAGTGAGTGCCGAAGGCAACGAGACCTTCGTCCAGAACGGTTGGTTGCGGGCGAGCGAGCGCAAACTCTCCACCAAATCGAACAACATCTTCAAACAGGAACCGACGCTCCTTGAACCGATCCCCACTTTCACCACGAACCAGCCGATGCCGGCAGGCAAATTCGTCCCGGTCGTCATCCCGCTTTACTTCGAGGGTCACATCTACCGTGCGGGCTCACGTGTAAGGCTCACGATCGCCGCGCCGAACGGCACGCAACCGATATGGTCGTTCAGCCACACGCAGCCGGAAGGCGGAACTTCGAACGTCTCGGTCGAGTTCTCGTCGACCAAACAGGCGAGCCTCATCCTTCCGAGTGTGCCGGGCGTGAGCGTGCCCGCGGCCCAGCCCCCGTGCCCGAGCCTGCGCAACGAGCCCTGCCGACCCTACGTGGCGTTCGTGAACGAAGGTTCCTGACATCGGCTCGCGGAGGGCTTCTACGCTCGCCCTGCCTGTGCGATGAGGTGAGCAGGCTCGCGTCCAGCCTGCTCGCAGGCCGGCGACGACGCTTCCGATCTGCTCGAAGGTGCGGGGCACGCGACCCCATCGCGCGCGGCCGCGTGATGGATGCCGCGCTCCGCCAGATTGTTCGCGCGGCCGGTCGTTACACCTGAGATCACGAGGCACACGCCCGCTCCGCCCCTGCCAGCACCGGCAGGCGCGACAAGTCGGCGAGCCGGCGCGGGGGTCGTTGTCGTGACCTGAACTCGATCACGGCGATCTGTGGTTGAGAATGGGCGGCAATGATTGCTGGCTTGGCGTTGGCGTTGGGCTCCGCTCTCGCCACGAACGTCGCGTTCCTGTTCAAGCAGCGCGGCGCGCTGTTGGCGCCCCCGGTGCAGGCGCGTCATCCCCTGCGCAGCGCTGCCGGCCTGTTCCGCTCCCGCTGGTTCTCGCTCGGCTGGGGGGTGGCGCTCGTGGCGTGGGGGCTTCATGTGGGGGCCCTCGCCCTGGCGCCGCTCTCGGTTGTGCAGGCCGTCCTCTCGGGCGGGCTGGTCTTCCTCGCTGTGTTCGCCGAGCGCTACTTCGGCTTCCGACTCGGACGTCGGCAATGGACCGGGCTGATCGTGACCGGCGCCGGGCTCGCGGTGATCGCGGTCACCGGGGGGTCGCACACGAGCGCACTACGTCACTACTCGCTCGCGGCGCTGATCGCCGTGGAGTGCGGGGTCTTTGCGCTCGGTGCCGCCCTGATCCGGATCTCGATGCGTGGCAGCCTCGGCCCAGCCGCGCAGGGACTGCTGCTCAGCGTCGCGGCCGGTGTCCTGTTCGGGGTGTCCGACATCGCCCTGAAGTACCTCACCGGAGCTTTGCACGCAGGTCTGCAGGGGATCGTCAGCGAGTGGACGTTGGCGGCACTGGCGGCTTCGGTGCTGGCCTTCTATGCCTCGGCTCGCGCACTGCAGCTGGGTCCGGGCGTGGCCGTCATCGCCTTCACCTCGGTGGCCGCCAACCTCGCCGCGATCATGGGCGGCATCCTCGTCTTCCGCGACCCGATCGGGATCGGCGCGCCGGCGATAATCGGGCGCGTGATTGCTTTCGGCCTCGTGGTCGCCGGCGCGGCATTCATGCCAGCGCCAGTTCGGGCCGGCCGGGCGCCGGGGGGCTAGCCGGGCTTCTGGTCAGGCGCCGGCCCCACGTTGAGCCCCGGTCCTAGAATTTGAGACAGATACCCAGCGACGCCACAGGAGGAGGCTTCGAAGATGAACGAGCAACCGCAAGACGCCGCGTGGAACGTCGCCGAGTGGCACGGAAAGATGCTGGTCGATCGCGACGGCGAGAGGATCGGCAAGCTCCAGGATGTCTACGTAGATGTAGAGAACGACGAGCCGCAGTTCGGCACCGTGAAGGAGGGCTTCATCGGCCGCCACTTGACCTTTGTCCCGCTAGGCGGGATCAAGGTCGGTCCCGACGAGCTGCAGGTCGCGGTCACAAGGGAGCAGATCAAGGCCGCGCCCAACATCGAGCAGCATGGCGAGGAGCTCTCCCAGGCAGGTGAGTCGGCCCTCTATCACCACTACGAGCTGAACTACACCCCACCCAACACGGAGAGCGGGCGTAGACTCGCCCGCCGCTGACGTGCGGTACGGCGGCGCCCGACGGGGCACGGCTCGTTAATGGGGCAGGCCCGTGTCCACCGATCACCTTGACGACCTGCGAGCGCAAGCTCAGTACGCCCGCGAGCGCTACCAGCTCTACAAAGCGAAGGCCTACGGACAACAGCCCACCAGCCCGGACCGTCTGCGCGAGCTCCAGCGGGCCAGCGAGCGGGCGGAAGAACGCCTTCGTTTCGCTGAGGCTGAGGAGCAGCGTGGTCACAATGTCGGCGACAGCCCGCAGGATCCAACCTGACGCCCGGCAGCTGAGAAGCGCCAGCCGGCGCCACCTCCGCGCTTCTCAAGCTGCAAAGAAATCTCCAATTCACCCGTGCTCGTTACCGCGACAGGCGGGCCAGCTTCACCCAGCCGGTGCGCAACCTCGGGCGAGAGCGCTCGCCACTCGACGTAGCAAACCTCGATCTTGTCCAACGGGCACGCGGCGGGTTGCCGGATCGATGCGAGCATGACGGTGCCTCGACCAAGCACCAGGCGGCCTCGAGCCGCGGAGGGGAGGTCTCGCCGAGCACACTCAGCTGGGCGATGATCACCCTGCCAGACGGGTAGGAGTCAAGTCTCGTGACCTCGCCGATCCGCGCCCCGAGTGTCGGCAGCCGTCATGATGTCGGGCGAGGCGTCAGCGGAGCGCTCGATTTTGCGACCCGCTGCGAGGTCGCAGGGTGGCAGTTGCTCGGCGGGCGCCGCGAGCGCCGCAAGCGCGTGCCGACTCCTGGCCAGCCAGTGTTCGTCGTCAACAACCGCAGCAACGGCCCGATCGTCGGGTGAGCTCTCGTCGGGACTCGAGAGACCGGGCGTCATGACTAGGAAGGAGGGGTTTGATGATCAAGCTTGTGTTCATGCTCAGACGTCGCGAGGGGATGACGCGAGAGGAATTCCAGCGCTACTGGAGGGAGGAGCACGCGGAGCTCGTGAAGCGTCACTCCGAGGTTCTGGGGATTCGCCGCTACGTCCAGACGCATGCGAGGGAAACGGACCTCGACGACGCGCTAGCGCGGTCACGCGGCAGCGAGCCGCCCCACTACGACGGTGTCGCCGAGCTCTGGTGGGACAGCATCGACGACCTCGTGCAGGCCGCGACGACCGAGCAGGGCCAGAGTGCCCAGCAGGCCCTGCTCGAGGATGAGCGCCGCTTCATCGACCTGGCAAACTCGCCGATCTGGCTCGGCGAGGAGATCGCCGTGATCGGGTCGCCGTAGCCGAGCTCAGCGAGCTCGGCGAGCGCCTGCGCGCGATGACGCCGCGTGCGTATCGAGTGTGAGATCTAGCGACGCGATCCGCTGCATCAGTCCCGCGGCGATCGCCAGCATCTCCCGCTCGGCGGGCGTCAGGGCACCCTCGATCGCCGCTGCGAGCCACTCGTGCCGTATCTCCATGAGCTCGCTCACGATGCGCCGACCGTCGGCCGTGACCTCGATCAGCAGCTTGCGACGGTCCGTGGGGTCGGGCCGGCGCGCGACCAACCCGCCCTCCTCGAGGAACAGGACCATCTCGTGGGTCGACTGCGGGCGCATGTACTCGCCGGCCGCCAGCTCGGCGTTGGAGATCGGGCCCTCCTCGACGATCCGCGCGAGGATCAGGGCCTGCGGCATCGTGAGCTCAGCCAGAGCCGGCGGGGACTCCTGACGTAGCCGCGCGCGCAGCCGCCGCATCGCCGCCGTGAGCGCGACGGCGGTGGCCATTGGGGCGGTGTCGCTCATCGCCTATCAGGTTACCTGTCGTAACCTCGGGAAGGGGGTTGATGCGTAGCTAATAATCTTCAGGGAGCCTGAGAGCATACGCCCCCGCAGAACGCATGAAAGGAAACGCCATGGACCACATATCGATCTCGCCGGAGGAGGCCGCCGACCGGCTCGCGATCCGTGAGCTGATCGACGCATACGCGCACTGCGCAGACCGTCGCGAATCCGAGGGCCAGAAGGCTCTCTTCACGGAGGACACGCACCTCCTCGTCTACATGAACGGCTTCGGCACCGATCCCACGGAAGATCTCCACGGCAGGGCGGCGCTGACCCCTGTCTTCGAGGCGCTCAAACAGTACGAGGTCACGATGCACTTCAACGGAGAGAGCACCGTCACGCTCGACGGCGAGCGGGCCGCCGGCGAGGTCTACTGCATCGCCCACCATGTCTACTCCGCGGACGGCACGCGACAGATCATGCTTGCCTATCTGCGCTACCTCGACACCTACGTGAAGAAGTCCGGCGCATGGCTGTTCGCGGAGCGCAACCTCTACCTCGAATTCAGTGACATGCGACCGCTTGGCGGGTAGACCTAGGCGATGCCCGCGACGACGATCCACGCGTGCGCCGGGTTGGCATGGATCGTAGCCTCCGGTCCGGGTAGCTCGTAACTCATTACGGCGGGCCGCTCGCGCGCGAAAGTAGGCGCAGCTACAAGGACCTATCCAGCGTCCGTGCACACGCCGCGACGGCTCGAGATTCGAGCGTGGCGCAATCCAGTAGGCTCATCGAGAAGTGCCTGCGCTACTCGCGACCTACACGTTCGGCGACGCGCTGCTGACGGTCCTCGAGTTTGCGATCTTGTTCTTGTGGATCTGGGTCGCAGTCGGCGTCGTTTTTGACATCTTTCGCAGCCGGGATCTGTCGAACTGGGGCAAGGCGCTGTGGATGCTCTTCATCATCATCATCCCGTACATCGGCGTGCTCGCCTACCTGATCGTCCGCGGTCACACGATGCACGAGCATCACGAACAGGACCTAGCCCGGGCTGAATCCTTCCAGCGCTTCGAGGCCGGCGGGGGTGCATCGGCCAGTCGCGTAGCGGAGCTCGCCAAGCTTGCCGAACTGCACGACCGCGGCAAGCTGACGGACGAGGAGTTCGAGCAGGCGAAGGCCAAGCTGCTCGCCTGAAGGCTTCTCCCGTCCGCGGGCGCGGGTCCAAACGCTCGGCTCGGGCTCCGCGCTCACGCGCTGCCCATAGGCGATGCGCGCATGCCTTTGCCGAGGTGGTCGGCCAGCTGCGCCGTTCAAGCAGTCCCCGCGGATCACTCGCCTCGGGGACGAGGAAATATCCAAACTGCAGATCGTGGCCGTAGTCCGTCATTAGGCCAGACCTGCTCAGAATCCCACCGGCTGGCGGATCAGGACGATGTGGATCCGCCCCGGCCGCTCTTGGTGGATCTCCAGGATCTTCCCGACAACGCTGTTCTGCCCGTAGGCTGCCAGGGCGCGCGCGTCCTCGAGCTTCAGGCTGTGCTCGACTATCCGTTCGCGTGCCGCCTCGAGCGTGGGGACGAGCTTTTGCGCGCCGACGAGGAGAATGACGTTTGTCGCGCCCCAGGCGTAACCTGCGAGCTGGCTGCCGGAGGCCGAGGCGATCACGAGCACCCCGTCGCTTGTGACGGCATGGACGCTGCCCAACGCGTACTCGGGTTGGCCCGCGATCACCTTCATCTCCTGCGCCTGCGTTTCGAAGTCGAGCGCCATCATCTTGTTGCGCACCGACTCGTACGGCCCGCCGCCGTTGATCGCCTCCGCGAGCCCAGTCTCCTCAAGGGTCACCGAGGTGTTTGTCATCACAAACGACCCCTCGGGAATGCGTGCGAGAACGGCGTGGCGCGCGGCGTCGAGGTCGTCAACGACCTCAACGCTGAACCCGTGTTCCTCGAGCGCGACGACGGTTCTGTCGAGGGTCTGCTCGTCAGGCAACGCGGTGAAGCGCGCGGATGCGTCGGTAGTGCTCATTTGGTGGCCTCCTTGGGCTGGCCCGAGATCGATGCCCTGGTGCTGCAGCCGGTCGGCACCAGGGGCGCGGACGGATAGGAAGACGCCGGCTGCGAGTCGCATGGCGGAAGCGTGAAGGCGCTTCCGAGCGTTCGCATCCGCCGGTGGCCAGTCTCCTCGGTAGTCGACCTCGAGGTCCGGCAGAAGCCCCCGCGCAGCTGCGGCGAGTCGGCGCGGTCCTTGACGCTCAGCGTCGGCTGCCGCGGATCCCGACTTCCCCGGGCGGCGATTCACCAGCTTGCCGCGGCGCCGGCCACGCCTTCAACACGGTGCCGCTTCATGCCGCGGCGCACTCGCGGCGCGCTCGTTGCTGGACGAGCGGCCATCCAGTGCGTCCATTCGCGCTGTGTTCGCTCGTGGACCCCTACTTGGACCGGGCGTTTCCGGATTGCTTCGGAGGGGCGGGCTCTTCGGTCTCGAGGTCGAGCCAGTGGTCGAGGAGGGGTGCCGCCTATCCCGTCGCGATCATCGTCACGCCCGCGAGCGCAAGCACGATGCCCACTGCATGCCAGCGATGAACCGTTTCCTTGAGAACGACGACTCCCAGGCCGATCGTCACGAGTGGATACAGGTTTCCGAGCACCGAAGCTACCGTGAGCGGTCCCCGCTGAAGCGCCGTGGTGAGCGTCGCGTCGGCCACGCCCAGCGCGACGCCCGCGATTAGCGCAAAGCGCGGAGCCAATGCGGGCCCTGGCATCAGCCCTGCCCTCGCCGCCACCGGGATCGTCACGGCGACCGCGACCACCAGATTGGCGACCGTCGGCCAAAGGCCCGAACTGGTGCTCGTGTGCCCAATGCACACGAAGTAGATCCCAAAGCCCGCACCGCATAACGTCGAGACGCCCACCTGCCGCGCGGCGGACCACAGCACGGGCCGGTCCAACTCCGGCTCCACGCCACCCCCCTCCGGCTCATACGCAACGAGCGGGATCGCGACGAGCGCGCACGCGACCCCGCCGATCGCGAGCGCCGAAAGGTGGTTCCCGCCGAGGAGCCCCGCCACGGCGGGCAACAGCGCCGCGACGGCGGCGGAGACAGGAAGCACGACCCCGATGCGTCCGTGGGCCAACGCCGTGAAGAAAGCGAGGAACGCAACGCTCGTGACCAGTCCACTCCCCGCACCGAGACCGAGGTCGCCGGCAGTCAGAGCCGAAGCGCCGACGACGGCGGCGATCGGTGCGAGCGTGAGCAGCCCGGCAAGCTGAAGCACGGCGCTCACGGTGAGCGGGCTCGTCGTTTTGCTCACCGCGCCCCCGAGAAAGTCCGAGATGCCGATAAATAACGCCCCGAGGAGGGCTAGAAGCACCGTCACGACGGCTCAGAGTAGTGCGGCACGAGGGGCCCGACAGGACGGCCCGGGTGGAAGGGTCGCGAGCGACCGCCGGACCGCGTGCTGAAAGGTCGTCCACGGGAAACACGCAGCGCAGCGCGTGCGACGTGCCGGGCGTATTTGACACCGGAACGTGGGATCTCGTATGGGTGCGAGACTGTGCAGACCTCCTGCGTCCGTCGAGCCGAGGCTCTTCTCGCTGCTCCCGATTGGCGCTATGCTCCACGCAGAAGGGCACCACTGCGGTCGGTCCCAGCTCGGGGCGGGCATCAGAACCTGACTTCCGGCGTTTGTTCGCGACCCGCGAGGAACCCGGTGCCCGACTCGAGTCTCACACGCAGCGCAGGTGATCGTTCCGCTCTAGCGGCGCCCGTTTGCGCGTCGAAACCAGGCCCAGCTACACGCCGCCTGGAGTCACACGGCGCGGGAGCAGGGCGAGCCTCGGCACGGAGCCATCTCGCACGCTGCCGGAACGGCCGCCGGCGCCGACGAGAAACAGACAGCTTCAAAGCTTGGACAGTTGGCCGGCTCCCCTCCGGCCGCGCTGTCCGGGGACAGCGCGGAGGCTCACCTCCCCGCCTCTGGCGCGCTGTGACCGGTGTGGCCGCACGCTCCCCACGTGCGGCCACACCATCTCTCCGCCACCCGGACAGTCGCGGGCGGCTCGCCGGCGAGACGTGACGCGTGGCTGACTACGCGGCCCGCGAGGGGACCGTCGCGCTCGAGCACGAGACCTTGGATCGTCTCGCCAACGCGATCGTGATAGTGGTGCCCGTCGCCCTCCTCGGCGTGGCGATCTCGCTCGCATGGGGAGGGACGGTCCACTGGCAGGACCTCGTCGTGCTGGCGCTCACCTACCTGATCACGGGTGTCGGGATCACCGTCGGCTACCACCATCTCTTCACCCACCGCAGCTTCAAGACCGGACGCCTGCTGGGCGTACTGTTCGCCGCGCTCGGCTCCGCCGCGGTTGAGGGACCGGTGATCGAATGGGTAGCGACCCATCGCATGCATCACCGTTTCAGCGACGCCCCCGGTGACCCCCACAGTCCTCATGCCGACCGCGGTTCCGGCTGGCGGGGTGCGCTGCGCGGGCTGCTGCACGCGCACGTCGATTGGATGTTCCGCGGCGTCGACCGTGCGAGTGAGGAGCGTTACGCGAAGGACCTCCTCGCCGACCCCCTGGTTCGCGCGGTCGACCGCACGTTCGCGCTCTGGGTGCTACTCGGGATTGCATTTCCCTTTGGCTTGGGCGTCGCGCTGACTGGGTCGCTGATCGGCGGTTTGACAGGCATGTTATGGGGCGGGGCTGTCCGCATCCTCTTTCTTCACCACGCGACTTTCTCAATCAACTCGCTGTGCCATTTCTTTGGCCGCCGTCGCTTTGACACCGGTGATGAGTCGCGTAACCTCGCCTGGCTCGCGCTCCCGACGTTCGGTGAGGCCTGGCACAACAACCACCACGCCTTTCCGACCTCCGCGCACCACGGGCTTACGCGCTGGCAGCTGGACCCGGGCGGATGGCTGATCGACAGCCTCGAGCGGATCGGGCTCGCGTGGGACGTCGTGCGAATCACGGCAAGCGCTCAGCAGACGAAGCGCCCGTCGATCGAGCTTGGAGATACGACTTCCACAGTGACCTCCTGAGCGCCGCGCCGCCTACTCCTCGAACCCCGCGGCTTTGAGGGCTTGGTCGGCATCCAGACAGCGCGCGCGTTCACCGCTGTTCCGGTGGTCAGAATCGCCCCGCAACCACGGGGGATCAGAGCGATGGAGCCAACCGGGATCGAACCGGTGACCTCCTGCTTGCAAAGCGGCACAGCAGGTGGGCCAGAAGGCCCGGAATTCTCCAGGTATTGCGGGAGAAGTGCCCTTGCAGGTTGCTCACGGATACCGCTGGATTAGGCGCGATTAGGCTGGGTTTGGGCAGCCGCCTCGGGCTGCTGCCCAAAGGCCACTCAGCTCTCCCTGAGCCGCGATGTCCTCGAAAGGAGCACTACAGCTTCTCGGGGCATGAAACTGGCGCTCGAGAGTCGCTGACTTTCCGACCGAGCTACGGTCGGCGACCGGGAACGGGGGCTCTCAGGGAGAACGCAATTGGGGCAGGCCGGTTCTTGGACGATGGGTGCTGTTTGAGCCCGGGCTTTTCGGTGGCCGCCCCTGCCACTTGTCCGGTTGCGCTTCGAGCGCGAATCCGTTGGGTCGTTTGCGCAATGCACCTCGCGCTCTGTTTCGAAAAAAGTCGCTCCGCGGCCCGGCCTTCGGCTACCTATCCCCGCCGTGAGACATCGAAAGTATCTCGAATGGAGAGCCGACGCCGGGACTCGTACCGCAGCCCGCTTCACTTTCGGCTAGCGCCGTCGGGTCAGCGAGGCGCTCGGTGAGTACCTGCTCGAAGGCGTGTACGACCGCCGGGTCGAACTGCGACCCGGCACAGCGCTTTAACTCAATGACCGCGTCGGTCGTTGCACGCGAGGCAGAATACGGGCGCTCGGCGATCATGGCGTCGAACGCGTCGCACACCGCCACCACACGCGCCGCAGGGGGAATGTCGCTAGCGCGGGGTAGCCGCCTCCATCCCATCGCTCGTGCGTGGCGCGAACAACAAGCGCGACGTCGGCCAAGGCTGGGGCGGCCGCGATGACCCGCTCGCCGATGATGGTATGGCGTCGCATGAACGCCCACTCCTCGTCGCTGAGGGCACCCGGCTTGTCGAGGATGGCGCGGGGAATCGCTATCTTGCCGACATCGTGAAGGTCTGCGGCGATGCCGGCCATTTCGACGGCGCCCTCCTTGTGCCCTAGCCTACGGGCGACAGCTTCGGCGAGCTCGCGTACGCCCTGGGTGTGATCTCCGAGCGTCGGTGTGTGCTCGCGTAGCGCTTGCAACAGGACGTCGCGACTCTGACGCTTGGCCGATGAACGTCCGCCCGCCTTCTGGTCATACATGCGTTGGTCTGCCAGCTGCAGCGCCGACTCGGCGTCGGACGCCTCGTTCGGCATTTGGACGATGCCGTAGGAGCTGCTGATGGCAAAGCCGTCGCCGACTTCGGTGAGGGCTGCGGCCGCGCGCTGAACCGCATCATCGAAGCTCCCTCCGCCGCCGCGGACGACAGCGCAGAACTCGTCGCCCCCCATTCGATATGCCTGACCACGACCGGCCACGCTCTCGCGCAGCTTGGCACCGAGACGGGCCAGCAGAGCGTCCCCCGCGTGATGGCCAAAGGCGTCGTTGTATTGCTTGAAGCCATCCAGGTCGAACACGGCGACGATCGCCGGCTGATCCGGGCGGACGTCATTGTCTACCCGAGCAAGGTCCGAATTGAGCGCTCGGCGGTTTGCCAGCCCGGTAAGCGCATCGCTGCGAGCCTCGAGGTTGCGCAGAGCCATGACCTTCGAGTTGTCCCTGAAGGTCTGCGTCAATCGCAGCAGCACGACCCCGAGCGAGGCTGCGGCGAGGATTCGTGCCACCCAGTTGAGGTGCACACTTCCGGTGTAGAGCAACAGGCCGATGCTGATGACCGCGAACACGATCGGCAGAACGATCGGCCGGATCCCGCGCGCGGCGCGGATAATCGGCGCTGCTCGCTCAGGCGCATCGGACCATGCGGCAGCGGCCAGGAGGACCATGCCGACCGGCCAGCCGACGTCGATCCAACTGCCGAGGTGGTATGTGCCTTCGGCCGACTTGACAAGGTAAAGGGCGTCCGCCACGCAGAACGTTGCGATGCCAAGCGCCAGCCACAGCCAGGCCCTCCCGGTCCGCAGGCCGCACACCACCAAGGCGCCGACGATGATCCCCAGCAAAAGCAGATCGCCCAGCGGGTATGCGAGGTCTGTGGCCACTTCAAGCGGCTTGCCGCCGATCGATTGCAGCGTCGCATCGAGCCCCACTGCGGCGCTGAGGGCCCCCGCCGCGAGAGCCGCCGTAAGCCCGTCGAGCCATTGGGCAGCGCTGGCGCGCCCAGACCGCGCACGGAAGAGCATGATCGCACCCGCGAAGGCCAACGGGTAGAAGGCTAGATATGCCGCGTCAGCAATCGACGGAATCGGAACCACCTTCATGGACGCGAGCATGAAGCCGTAGTACGCCTCGGCAGCATCCCACGCTATGCACGCGGCACCGATGGCGAGCCAGGCCCCCCGCTCCTTCGCGTGCAGGGCCCCCCGCGCGACACAAAGCATCCCAGCTAACCCAAGAACCAGCAGGTAGGCGTCATGCCCGAACAGGGCGCTGTCGTGCTCCCCAGGTCCCAAGAGCACGTTAATCTCGAAACCAGCCAGCCAGACGCCGAGAGCCGCCACAACCGAGAGGGCGACGCGCCGAGCATTACGTCCTGACGGCATCGCTCGCCGCTGCAAAACTGATCTCATGCTCTTGCATCGACGAGCGCCGTCACTACTGGTGGCTTCGACGCTGCAGTAGACAACTGATACTTCGGCTGTCGGTCGAGAGGAGCCTGATACTCGACGAGCACCTGGCTGGGGGAGCGTCTGCAGGCATAGTTGGAGGAGATCGTCGGGTCGACCTCAGGGCGCCGGCGCTGACGATGTGGTCACGTCTGCTCACGCGGCGGATTGCGGCAGTGTCGGTGATGAAGCACGCCATGCTCGTAGTCGTCCATGGCGGGCGCCTGGCGCTGACCGTTGACGCACTCGCTGTCCCCCGAGGCTGTCGCATAAAGCCGTCTGCGAAAACCTGGCCCGCGCTCGCTGTGATGGTCGCTGAGGGGGCGTACCTAAAGTCGCTGCTTTGCAGGCACTGTCACATGGAGCCAACCGGGATCGAACCGGTGACCTCCTGCTTGCAAAGCAGGCGCTCTCCCATCTGAGCTATGGCCCCGTGAGGCCGAGTTTAGGGCCTCGTTCGGTAGCCGCGCGACCTGGCGGCGGCTACTCCTTGACCGCAAGCCTGGCCGCCTTCAGGGCGTCGTCGTGATCTCAGTAGAACTCCGCTCGGGTGATCAAGCCATCCTGGGAGCGTGAAGCGCTTGCTCACGCTCTTGTCGATTTGGCTGGCGGCTCCGATGCCACCCCACGGACCTCGACGTAGCACCTGGCGATCGCCAACACCGCAGATCTCCGATGCGTTGTGGCGGCCACCCCGGAAGTCCTGGAGATCGGCGCGGACGGCATCTCGCAGCGCCTAGCGTCCGACGATTGGACCCACGACCCCCTACACGCTGAACGCGGGATCGGGCACGATGACGGCGTCCGAAGCGCAGGTCGCGATCTGCGCGTCGAGATCTTCCGCGTTGTAGGCCGCGATCGAGGTTCGCTCTACCCGCTCGGGACATAGCTCGATTGCCGACGCGCCCTCGAATACGGCGTCCCCGGCGTCTCGACGCGGCGCGATCGTGTCGGGCGATTCCTCACGAACGAGCGCGTGGGGGGATTCCCGTCGCACGCTGCGCGCATTGCATGCAGCGCGGCCTCCTCGATCTGGCGAACGCGCTCCGCGCTGACACCCATACTCTCGCCAAGCTCACGCAGCGACCACTCGCGGCCGACGAGGCCGTACCGCGCTTCGATGACGCTGCGCTGGCGCTCGTTGAGCCGGCCCAGCAAGTTGGGAACGTCGGCCGCCGCCAAGCGCGTCGCTAGCTCGTCGTACTCGTCCTCTGCACGTGGGTCGGCGACGAGGTCGCCGACGAGTGTCGCGTCGCCGCTGCTCCGGTCACGCACTTCCTGTTCGAGCGTGCGCGCGCAGCGCTCAGCAGCGATGAGACTCTGGAGGTGTCCGAGCGGAACGCCGCTCGCTTCAGCGAGCTCGCGCGAGCTCGGCTCGTGGCCGTGTGCGCAGGTGAACGACCCCCGCGCCGCGCGAACGCGCGCCAGCTGCCTCAGGGCGCGGTCGGAGAGCACCATCGGTCGTGACAGTTCTGAGACAAGCTGCTGCATCGCCTCGCGGACCCACCACGCGGCATACGCCCAGAACGGAGTGCGACGCGCGGGGTCGTACCTCTCGAGTGCCCGAAGCAGGCCTACGACGCCCTCCTGGACGAGCTCGGCGCGATCGACCCCCGGCACGTGCCGGTACATGCGGGCGACGCGTGCGATGAGCGGCATGAACGACTCGATCAGTCGTGCACGCGCGCTCGGGCGGTTGCAGCGCGCGGCGATCAGCAGTGCGGCCGTGTCGCGCGTGCGCAATCCACTCCTCAGCTCCGCCCCCTGCGGGTCCACAACGCCAGTCCTACCCGGTATCGAAGGACCGGCTACACGATTAATCCGCAAAGAGCACGATCAAATTTGCGGAGCCGGCGCGGACCGTTAGTTCGGGGTCGACGCTCACTCGACGCGAGGCCGCGGTGAGGAATCAACCTCTCGCGAGACCTTGTCGCGGTGCGGCGTCTCCCATTCCAGCGAGTCCTCCTCGGAGGCCGCATCACGCTCCTCGGTATCGCTCGCGAGGACCGAGCTCATGTCTAGCTCGGCCGTCTCGCCTGGAATCAGGTCATCGTCATCGGCGACTTCCGGCGCTCCTCTTGCGTCCGCCGCGACCGCGGGAGCCCCGTCGAGGGCATCCGCCGGCTGGCCTACCGGCGCGCCGGCAACAGCGGGAGCCGCGCCGAGCTCACTGGCCGCCTGGCCTTCAGCGAGAGGCTGGTACGGCGTGTCGAGCGCCTCGCGCTGTTCGCGTGCGACCTCGCTCGGGTCGGCCCCTCGGCGGCGCTTCAGCTCAAGGTGCTCGCGGATGGCGTCATCGAGCAATCCCATGCGCGCCAAACCATACTCCGCGCGAATGCCCGATCGGACAGGCCCGCGCCGCGGGGCTATCGGGCGCGGGCTCGCGCGGGTCTGCGGACGACTAAACTCGTGCCGCCCGCCCGACACGGGCGGCAAAGGGGCTATAGCTCAGTTGGGAGAGCGCCTGGATCGCACCCAGGAGGTCGCCGGTTCGAGCCCGGCTAGCTCCATCGCCGAAGGTCCCTCGTGCGGACCTGCTTTCAGCTCCCGCGGAGGTCACGATGCGGGCGCATCGCGCGTCGCATCCGCGGTGGGCAGCGCCGCCCGCGGTGACCGGCACGCGCTCGCGATCCGCGGGGAAGCAGTAGTCAGCGCGCAACGCCCCGGCGCTGCTGCAGCTCGTCGTGGCTGTCGCACAAATGAGGCGAGAGTCGTGAGCCGCGGTGTGCGCACTGATGGTCGCGTTGGCGGTCGTTGGGGCAGCCAGGCCGTTCGGGGGGACCTTTCAGGCCCCCGCGGCGGCTATTTGGT
>Ga0185299_10000310_pt1 | contig 144269 bp, 136 predicted proteins | sample PaiPotPPA55metaG_FD_128002 | JGI IMG/M metagenome (GOLD analysis project Ga0185299, IMG submission 128002) | Iron sulfur acid spring bacterial and archeal communities from Banff, Canada, to study Microbial Dark Matter (Phase II) - Paint Pots PPA... ...
CCCGTACCTGACTCGGCCAGCACCTTTGTGATGGCAGCCGTCAGCGTCGTTTTGCCGTGGTCCACGTGACCAATCGTGCCGATGTTGACGTGCGGCTTCGTCCGCTCGAATTTTTGCTTCGCCATTTCTTCCTTCGGAGATCGTTGCCCGGGGGGACAAGCTAACGCACACCCCGGGTTTCCGGAGTGTGAAAGTTAAAAGTTCGCGCCCGAGAGGACTTGAACCTCCAACCTACGGCTTAGGAGTCCATCGCTCTATCCAGTTGAGCTACGGGCGCACCTTTCGAAAATCATTCGACGAAAGATTCCAAGCCCCCGGCGGGGATTGAACCCGCGGCCTCGTCCTTACCAAGGACGCGCTCTACCACTGAGCTACAAGGGCACACCTCAGCCTCCACATATTATCGGAAGCGGCTCGTGCTTTCAAGTGCAAACACGTCCCAAGCCGAACGACGCGTTTCTCAGTGCGACACAAGTCGCGGAGGAGATTCGTTGCGACATCCCTCAGCGCAATCCAACTTGCAGCGCGAGAAACCGCGGCTGCATCTGCCGGTAGAGCTCCGCGTATGCAGGGTCTTCCGACGTGTGTTGCTTGACAATTTCGAGCGCGTTCATCCCCATCATTGTATAGCGTGAGGATTGCACGCGATCTCCCAATTTGAAGCCTACGTACGCCATGATGTACTCGCCTTGAATGGTCGAAGAGACCGCGACCTCTGTATCTCCGCAGGCGTGGCCCATGGTCATGAGTTCGTGACCCACGAGGTGAGCCTTGTACAGATCCCCGCTCTTGAGCAACGCGTACCCTTGATTTGCGGCTGCATTGAGGTGCGCGTCGTCGCAACTTGAGCTTGCGCTCTTTGAATTCACATTGTGCGAGCAAGCGACGCAACATAACGCGAGAGCAAACACGGCAAGAAATAGTCTCATTTGTTGCGTCGCATCCATTTTGGGAGCAGCCGATCGGGAAGAAACGGAATCCAAAAGGGGATGCTGAGGACGACCAAAATCGCAGCGAGCTCAGCGCCGAGACGCGCGTTTTCGGACACGCCTAGACTCCGGTCCCCACGACTGACTGAAGTTCCTTCGCTGTCGAGGGCGCGCGGCGCCGCGATACGAAACGGCCACCGGAGCGGCGCGCAATCCACAAATACAAAGTCGGCACGACGAGCAATGACAGGAAGGTCGACGCTATCAATCCGCCGATGACGACCGTGGCCAACGGCGCTTGAGTCGAGCTTCCTGCTTCGATGCCAATCGCCAAGGGTAGCATGCCGCCGATCGTCGCGAACGTCGTCATAAGGATGGGACGCAAGCGGATGGGACCGGCGCGAAGGAGCGCGTCACGTGCTTCGACTCCCTCTTCGCGAAGTTGTTTGGTGAACTCGACCACAAGGATGGAATTCTTGACCGCAATACCCACGAGCATGAGCGAACCTATAAACGCGGTGAGGCCAAAAGCGCGCTGTGTTATGATCAGCGACCCGACAATGCCGACCAGCGACAATGGGACTGCGGTCATGATGACCAGCGGATCGATGTATGACTCAAACTGCGCTGCGAGCAGCATATAGATGAGGACGACGGCGAGCGCGACGGCAAGCCAGAGAGCATTGAAGCTTGTTTCTCCCCGCTGAATTTCGGGTCCGTACTCCCAACGATAGCCTGCCGGCAAAGGATAATTCCGCATGATCGCGCCCGCATCTGCCACGACAGGACCTTGTGGGCGTCCGCTGATCGGAGCTCCGATCTCCACGCGGCGCTGACGATCCTCGCGGCTGATGGCTGAGGGGCCAAGGCCGGTGGTGAGGTTCGCTACATTGGCGAGCGTCCCCAAGATGGGCCCCCCGGCCAGACCTCCCTGGGCAACGCCGGAAGGCGTGAACTCGACGCCTTGTATTGAGGAAAACGAGCGTCGCTGACTTGGCGGGAGTTCCACGATAATTGGATATTGGATGCCGTTAATTTGGTAGTAGGAGGCGATCGTGCCGTTGGTCGCCGTGCTGATCAGGTTCGCGAGATCGCCTGTGCCCATGCCGGACATCATGAGCCGGGTGCGGTTGATCGTGACGTCGATCTCTGGCTGAGAATTGGTTACGTTTTTATCCGGATCGCCAACGCCGGGAATCTTGGAAATTGCAGCCATGACGCCGTCGGCAATCGTCTGCAAGCGGTTCACGTCTGGACCAAAAATCTCAAGTTCGAGCGCGGTTTGGTGTTGGGAGATCTGCTGCTGCACGATATCAACGGTCTGCCCGCGGGCAATGGTACCAATCATGGCACTCTGCAGCGCCCCATTCTGAGCACCACCCGTTGGACCTTTGGCATTCAGCCGAGCTCGCCACTCTTGGACGAAGCTGGCTGCCGCGGCGCCGCTCGTGCCGGGCTTCAACGCAATCTGAATGCTTGCGCGGTTGGTGAGCGACCGCGCGTTATTGCCGTTGCCTGTCTGACCGACGATTGCGCCGACCTCCTCAACGCGCGGATCTGCACGAAATGCGTTCTCAACCATTTGGGAGATGTGGTTCGTGACGTCCAACGCGGTGCCGTTCGGCGCCTGAAGATCGAACTGCACGAAGCGCGAGTCAGATGGTGGGAAAATTTCGGTGGGAACGACTCCCAGTGCCACGACGAGCACCGTAATCCCAAGCAAAGCCGCAGATGAGCCAAAAACGATGCGAGGCCGATCCAAACAATACGCAAGCGCTCTGCGGTAGGCGTTCTCGAAGCGCGAGTAACCGGCTTCGAACGACTCGGCAAACGATCTCCTGGGGCTGGCTTGCGGCAGCCCCTCGCCTTTGCGCCGAAGCAGTTCGGCCGAGAGCATGGGTACCGTGAGGACCGCAACGAGCAGAGAAAGAGCGACCGCGCTCATGATGACAAGTGCGAACGGAGCAAAAATAAGTTTCTGCTGCCCGGGCACCATGAGCAGAGGGAAGAACACCGTGACCACGGTGACCGTCGATGCAACGACGGCTCCCAAGATTTGGGTCGTTGCCCCTTCAGCCGCTTCGGTTGGCGTCATGCCTGTTTTCAAAAATCGCGAGATGTTCTCGATCACAACGACCGCGTCATCGACGATCAAGCCCACGGCCAAAGCCAGTCCTCCTAGCGTCATCACGTTGATGGATTGGTGAGCCGCATACATCACGTAGAGCGTTCCAAGAATTGACACGGGAAGTGAAATGGCAACGATGATCGTTGCGCGCCACGTGTGGAGGAACAGTAAGATGATCAAGACCGCGAGCACCGCGCCATACAACGCCGTGTGCTCGAGGGCGGCAAGAGCCATCAAAATGAATTCTCGCTGATCGAGCAAGGTCGCGAATTGAATCGTGGGATAGCGTTGGCGGATGTCGTTGATTTTTGCCAGAAGCCCGACTGCCACCGAAACGATGTTAGCATCAGGCTGGGCGGTAATCGTCATCTGAACAGACGGCTTGCCGTTCACGCGTGAGAAAATGCGTTGTTCTTGAATGGAATCGCTGACGGTAGCAATGTCTTTGAGTTCGACGGGTGCGCCGCCCGCAACGGCGACAATCGTGTTGCCGATCTGATCTGGCGCCGTGTAGAGAGCGTTTGTCCGGATTCCGTATTCGCTGGCGCCAATCTTCACCACGCCGGCCGGCAGATCGACGTTCTCATTCTTGATGCGCGAAACGAGTTGATCCAGCGTCAGACCCAACGCGGCAAGCCGATGCTCGTTGGGTTCGATCATGATCGCTCGCTGCGTCACCCCCGACACGCCCACGCTTCCCACGCCATGAACCGAAGCAAGTTCGTCAGACAGTTCGTTGACGATGAGATCCGAGAGATCGCGGGGTGCGCGGGTGGGGTCGGTTATCTGCAGTTGGAGCACCGGGGTTGCGTTCGGATCGGCCTTGATGATTTGTGGCTCTTGGAGGAGCGGATCGTTCGGCAGCGATGCCCGGATCCGCGCGACTTGCTGCTGGACGTCAACCGCCGCAACGTTAATGTCGGTTCCGTAATCGAACTGCACGCGCACCGTCGACTGCCCCTGATACGAGTTGGATTCGAGGATGTCGATGCCCGAGACTCGACTGACCGCATTCTCGATCGGTCTTGTTATGGTGCTTTCGATTGTCTCAGGCAGTGCGTTACCGTACGATGTGCTGACGGTGAGGACGGGCGGCGCAAACGAAGGAAGCAGCGCAACTGCCAGCCGAGGCGCGGCAAAAAAACCGAGCACGAGGATCGCGGCAGTGAGCATCGCGACAGCCACCCGCCGGGTGACAGCGAAACGCGCTATGGACATTACTTTGGCGCTTGCCCTCCTGCTTTTGCAAATTCAAATGTAATGGGAGTCGCTCCTATGACCAAAAGAGAAAGCCCACGGTGTGTGGGCTTTCTAAAATGAAGCGCGCTACCTCAGGCAGCGAATGTTTACTTCATCGACATTCCACTCATCATCTTCTTTAGGGCCGCCATGCCACCGCAGTATTGCATGTGCACGGCGTGCGGTACGTAGTACGCGTGAAGGTCGTAATGTGGAAAGGGCATTCCAGGATGGCCATGCGGGAGGTAGTCGATATCCACGTGGTTGATCGCGTAACCAGGCAACGGTTTGAGGACGTCATCCCAGTCCTTGCCTGCCGCGAAGTCCTTCGGTAAGAGCATGATTTCGGTAAAAACCGGCTTGCCTTGATACGCTCCGTAAATGGTGGATCCCGCAAGTGGCGCCTTGGGATTTGCATAGTGCCATCCCATCGTGGGGATACACGGAGAGACTTGCACATAGTTGGCGGGGATAGGTTTGGGCGCTGGCTGGGCGGTCGTCATCGTTGGACTGGCGCTCGCTGCACGCACAAGAGCAACCATCATTACGGCGATCATGAAAAGCGAAAAACGCAGACGCATATCAACCTCCAGTAAAGGCGGAGACGAGAAATCTTGCGCGGCTATTCTAGGGCGCGCTGCAAGAACCTGGCGCAAAGGCAAGCGGGCGAGCTTTGCATAATCATCTGGGCGTTCCCTCAGCTTTAGCTTCGAGGTTTCGCTCATGTTGTTGCTTCGCCGATGCATTATCGTCGCTTGCGCCTGCATCGTTCTGTGCGTGCCGACTGCAGGCTACACGATCGGGCTACCCCCGCTACCTAACCCTCCGGCGCTGCCTAAACTCCCCAATCTTCCGATTCCGGATGTGACCGATTTGCTGAACGGCGAAGCGATAACGACGAGCCTCTCGGACGCGGTCACCGGGATACCATTTTTGAATGACTACATGCCTGGACTTGCCAGAGATCTTAGCTCAATACCGCACAATTCGAGAGGTGAATTCGATCTCGTATCAGGGTCCTACTGGTACAACGGACGCTCCTATTGCTTGCACGCTGGAAAGCACGCACCAACATCGGGAAGTTCGTATCTCTATGCACCTCTCAAAGGTCCGAGGGCGCCGATTATCGAGGACATCTTGCGCAATTCGGCTTCGCATCTCGAGATCCCACAGCCAACGGTCCAACAACTCATATGGGCGATCCTTGCCCGAGTCAAGATCACTGACACGTCGCCCGAGTTGCAAGCGGCAGCGGCCAAGCTCCTCACTCCTACCGAGTTATTGGAACTGAACACGAACGCGGTAGCATTCATCCCAGCTGATAAGTTCAACGCGCTGCTTGCCAAGATACCCGATCCGATGAGACCCGTTCTCGACGCAGAAAATTCCTTGCGCGGCATGTTGACCTCAAACGCCACCTACCAAGATATGGAGCGGGTGGCAGTTTTGCCGGGCCTGCCCGAGGCGGGTGGTCAAGCGCAGGCGGAAGCGCAAGTGCGCTGGTCATACGATCCGCATGGTTTCTTTATGTGGTTCATCCCTTACGATTATTCGTGGACGACGACATACTTAGATGTCCCAGGCGCAGTCACAGAACAGATGGACCAACTGGGGCGGGTCACAACATTGCAAGATAATAAGGGCGATAGTTTGGCCGTCACTTACGCCGGCCCGGGCTTACGGGTAGACGGCGATCCACAGACGCAATTTTATCACATTGCCTCCCTACGATTTATCTGGCAAGAGGGCAACGTCCACAAGCCAACGCACCACGACGAAACATGGTCAGCAAACCAGCTCGTAATGGTAGGCGTGCCAAATGGCAGCGGCAAGATTACGACAGCCGGAGCACAAGCCCAGTACGACCTGGCAAGCGGATTGCGCGGTCAGTTCTCTGGGTTGTTGCGCCAGATTCACGGACAGGGCAGTGCGCTCACAGAACTGATGGCTCTGGCTGAGGTTCGAAGCGCGTTGAAGGCAGTGGCAAACGCTAATGGCAGCCGTACCCTAGCAAAAGAGCAAGCCATAACGTTCCCTGTGGGCGCCTGGGAATCGGCCCTGGCACGCTCCACGGGTGGCAGAGTGGCTGCCGATGTGCGCGCAGGCGTAGACCAGGCATTTAATCCCTCGAATAACACCGGGGTTCCGCAGAATAGTGGCGCCCAGCGTTTAGCGCAATCACCGAACCCTGCCGGCTCGAATGGAGGCTCGCGCCAAGGTGCGGGCCCGCATGGGGGGGCAGCCGACCAAGGCAAGCCGCCGGGTAACGGCAAGCCCCCCGGTAATGGCAAGCCGCCGGGTAATGGGAACCCTGGCGGTCCCCAGAACCAACAGCCGGGCCAAGGCCCACCCCAGGGTCCCCCCGACCCTTGGTTGCAACAAATTGAACAAGGATTCCAGAAAGCGGGTTGGCCCTATGGCAGCATCGATTTAAGTGAAACGAGCCTTCCGCCTAATTTTGCCGATTTGAACTGGACGGATAACGGAGAACCGGACTACACCATTGATGGGCACACAACGCCATATTACGGGCCTAAAGGGTTCGTAGTAGGTTGGTGGACGAGTGGCACCCTTACCGTAGGCGGCGTTGAGTACGGCTTGAACGGTGGTTTCGGTGATACCCCAGCCTCGTCAATAGCCGACATGCTGAGTAAGTTGCTGCATGGCTTTCCTAAGTGAAGGTGGTGGCTGGGCTGTCGGAGCGGGAGACGGGTCTCGATTCTTATACAACGATGCATCGATCACGTGTAAGGAGAGCCATCATGCGAAAGTACTCATTTCAATTATTCCTCTTGCTCGGACTTGCCGCGTGTTGTATTTCTTTGACGCGCTCAGTCGGCCTGGCCGAGGCCAAAAACCGCGAAGGCTGCATGAATCAATGGCTGTTCAATGGGGTATGGCGCGTCAAAGTTACCGACGTCGAGCCCGTCATGAACGGTAGCCAGCAACAGGGCTGGCAAGTTACCGAGGTTTGGCGCAATGGGACTTCCCGCGAACTGAGTCCAGCCGATTCAGTGCTCAAAGACCAAACTTTGGAGCTCGGTAACGGCTCCATCACGGCCAGCCAAACGACCGGCGGCAACCTCTCATTGCAAACCGTTACGAACAACAATATGGCGCCGTCCGGCCAGCTCACGTACCGGCAGGTCTTCCTAGCGAGCAATCTCGTTGCGGATCCATCAAACAAACCGAAGGGTCTACAGATCACATTCAACGGTACTCAACTAGCGCAAGAAAAATCGAAGCCCCAGTTCACTACATCGAAGTACAATTTCCACTTCAATCTTGGTTGCACGGCGACTGGAGCGGCAGCTAACGCCGAGGGTGGCTCCAGCCAGGTTGCAGCGAATGAAGGTTGCTTGAATCAATGGATGACCAACAGTATCTGGAGGATGCGTGTGACCGCAGTTTCGGCTTATCCGGCCGACGCACAACCGCAAGACCAGACTGGGTGGAACATAACGCAGACCTGGGTTAACTCGACAGCTCGCAAGGTACAGCCCCTCGGTATAGGAGCAATGCCATCAAACGTCACGGACGAGTTTATCGCGACACAGAGTGGAAATAACGTTTCATCCGCTAGCGTGGCGGGTGGACTAAGCATGAGTTTCCGATTCCACGTTTTCCAACCACACGAATCATATACGTTTACACAGCTCTTTTTGGGAGGCGGGTTGAATGGTAACGACAAGCCGGTTCGTGTACTCGTCCTGTTCGACACGGCAACACAAAACGCGATACCCGGCGTGCCGCACTATCACATGCCCGCAAACTTCAGAATCAATCTGACCTGCACAAAATAGCGGAGGTCTGAAACTTGGGCTAGGTGTGTGCTGGAGCGGGAGACGGGTCTCGAACCCGCAACATCCAGCTTGGAAGGCTAGCGCTCTACCAATTGAGCTACTCCCGCCCGCATATCATAGGTTAGGAATGAGGATGAGCGTGTCCTTGGTAGCTGCCTTGACGGCAGCATCTGAGAACGCCAACGGTACCCATCGGGCAGCGCTAAAATCTTCGACTTCGTCTTGATAATGCTTGTTGTTGAATTGCCCCGATTCACCGAGCGTCAACACCATCGAAGAATTATCCCAGTTGGAGATGTCGTCGACGAGTCTGGATGCAGGACCGTGTTCTGGTTTTGCAGCGTATACGGTAAGGCCATCTCCGGCTTGGGGAAACGTTCGGATATTCAACAACACGTTCACGGGCCATTGGCGACCTAGAGGGTGATCGAAAATCGCCGCATTCTTCGTTCCCCAAACAGCGGCAGAGGCAACTCCTTGACCCGCCGTCGCACCTACCGCGTCGGCTGCGCGCGCACACGCACGAGGGAGCGCTGCGAGAAGCGAGTCGTGGGTTATCCCGATTGAGGCGAGCGATCGATCGCCCTTCATGACGCGTTCGAAGACGACGACCGGATTGTAGTCTTTCAGATAACGCTCGGTCAGCGTCGATCCCAGCTTTGGTTCGAGTAACTCGCCGGTCAATGACCCCTCGAGGGCGACGAGAAACGTGGGAACCTGCGAATCGACCGTTACCCTACCATTCCATTGCGCAAGTTCTGCCGCAATACGGCTCAATCGCGCATCCGGGTTTCCTTTAAGCGCGTGTGCTGCCATCTGTGCGAGTGTGGATCGCGCTGTATCGATATTGTCCAGTTGAATCGCGCCGATCGCTTCGGGGGTCATGTGCCCGCCTACCTCAAGACGTTTGTAGATTCGATCGACACGATAGGGAGAATCATAAAACGTTGAGGATCCAACTGGCGTGCTTGCCGGAGCGAGTTGATTGTTGGCGGTGGTGATGAATCCTCGACTCGGATTGAACGCGTGCGGCAGTTGGTTAAATGGTAGGTACCCATGCCAATCGTAGCGGCTATCCTGGCCTTCGACCGGAAGCGAGCCATCGCCAGCGATCCGATTAGGAACCCTTCCGGCGAGATGGTATCCAATATTGCCGTCCACATCGGCGTAGACCCAGTTGAAGATAGGTCCTACGACGTGGGCCAAACCGTCTTCAAATTGATTCCAGTTTGCAGCCCGGTCGAGGTCACGAAGCAGGTCAAGCTCGTCACCTCCTTGCAGAATCGTCCACTCCAAAGCGTACGCGGTGCCACCATCTCGCTTCACGAGCGGGCCGTGACGGGTCACCAGCACATCCAAGACCTGCGGTAGGCTCCCTTTGACGGCGATACTTTCTCTGCGATGCGAGGCGTGCACCCAGCGCCCATTCACGAGATACTCGTCGGAGGTGGCCGAGCGGAACTTCTCGACGAAGACATCTTGAACGGCAACGTCACCGCTTGTCACACCGAACGCGATGCGCTGATTGTGGCCAAGAGCGACAAATGGGATGCCAGGAACAATGAATCCCTCGACGTCGATGCCGGCCCCGTCGAGCTGGACGAGCCAATAGGTGCTAGGCACGGAGTGCTCGAGGTGTGTATCATTCGAGAGCACGGGCTTTCCGCTTGTCACACGGCTGCCGGCCACGGTCCAGTTATTCGAACCGCTCTGAGGATCCGGAGGAAGGGGGTTCGATTCAAAGCCTTCAGCTGCGAGCGAACCAAGGTCCGGTGCAGCGACTGCCCGGGTTGTGCTGGACAGTCTATCATTGCTCTCAATGAAGTGTTCGAGACTAGGGACCTGCGCATCGAGCAACGCTCTTGCCGCAACGGCGCCGACCTTGCGCTGCAGCAGCGCACGCAGTTCAACGCGATCCCACAGATCGTCCACTCGTTGTGCCATCAGTTTGATGATCGCGATGCTGTCCGTTGGCGTCCAAGGCTGTGGTCGATAGCCAAGCAAACGAAACTCGAGCGGTAGGTGGTGGGTTTCGGCGAGGTTGACCCCCGCCGCGTATGCGGTGGCATCTTGTAAGGCTTGACCACGTAGCATGGTTGCGTCGTGCTGCGCCGCAGTTGCAAGTCCGATGGTTCGCATGTAGCGATCGATACCAAGTGCCGCCGGTCCCACAATTTCCGACAACTTGCCTTCGGCCGTTCGGCGGAGCAAATCCATTTGCCAGAGCCGATCTTGCCCACACGCAAAACCCTCGCCGAAAAACAAATCGGCTTCAGAGGATGCTTCGATGTGGGGAATGCCGCGACCGTCGCGTCGGATCGTGACCGGCGCTGCAATGCCAGACACCGAAATGCTACCGTCGATTTTCGGCAACGGAGAGCGAACGATCCAAGCAGTGAAGGCGGCCAGGAGAGCGAGGATGACGACGAGCCCTAAGGCCACGGCTTTGAGGACCGCGGCACGTCCCTTGCGCAGGCTAAACGCCATCCATTATCCTTCGAAAATACGCGAAAGATTCGCGCTCAGTACGATGTAGTCGCGCGAATTTATTTCGCGCGCCTCAGATTTCGGTATGGGCAGGGTAGGATTCGAACCTACGTAGCGCGTCGCGCGGCAGATTTACAGTCTGCTGCCATTAACCACTCGGCCACCTGCCCGTAATCGCGGGAATCCTTTGTAGTACTAACTTTGTTGTGGTTTCAGGTTTGCGGTGCTTCGGCGGCTAGGCCGTTTTGTCGCCAATGCCTACTTGTACTATGGAAGCATCGCCTTTCGTCCCATTTGGCGGGTGCTCCTCGACCGCAGCCTTCGAGCTTTGCGGAAAGAAGCGAGCACTTGGCCGTACCGCGCAACCAAAAGCCTGGATCGCTTTGCCCCCAGTGCATTGTTAGAGGCAGCGTAGGTTTCCGCGTTAGGGGGCGCTTGAATTTTGGCGAGTATCCGAGAAAGGTTAGAGATGGTATAATAGCTCGAAGCGAACATCGCTCATAAATTGTTCGCGTCAACATGGCGGCCCATTTTATCCTCCTCCCCTCCGAAGCTCCATCAACCTTGAAAGGCAGCTGTTTATGTTCGTAACCGTTATCCATCGCATCAGCAATCCCGACCAGTTCGAGTCGTCGGCCAAGGGCGCTACAGAGGTGATCCCGTCACACCTCAAATTGCACCAATACCTACCGGCCACAGATCGTAAAACAGCAACGTGCTTGTGGGAAGCGCGTTCAGCTGAGGACGTGAAAGAATTCCTAGAACCTGTTGTCGGCCACGTCAGCCACAACGAGTACATACCGTTGAACGCCGATGTTGCGTTCGGCTTGCCAGCCGTATCGGCGGCCTCAGGACCTCGCTAGAGACGCGGTAACGGCTTCAGACCTGCGGGGACCGATCCTCGGTCAACCACTTGTCAACCACTTTCGCGCGCGGCGTGTGGCCGGGGTACGTGCCATGCGGATGTTTGCGCAACCATTCCCGTGCGCGCATCGCCATGTACTCGAAGTTGGCGAACTGCCAATCGCCGCGCCGCCGTCGCAAGATGGCGATGACCGGTTCGAGGCGGTCCCAATACGCCACGGTCAGGCGAGCGAACAAATCCATCCAAGCGCTTTCTTCCACGAGATTGTTCTTGAGGAGCGTGCCGACCGCATTGAACCAGTTGCAGGCGATAATCTCCAGATGCACACGCGAGTCGAGCAAGCCGAGCGCATCGAGCTCTTTGCGGAATTCCTCGTTGCGCAACTTGTAAGGTAGCTCCGCCTGCACAAAGCGCAACGCTTCCTGCATGTCCGCGCCGCGGAGATCCCGTTCCATGGATATGACGGCACTGATCTGATTAAACGAGGCGGCATGGTGAAGTGAAATGGCGGCCGCAATGACGCTGGCCAGCAGCAATAAGAAGGTTCCCACCGTGGCCCAGGTGTTCAACGCCGTATAGTCGATCGCGAATTCAAGCGCCATGAGTTAGTTCTCGCACCCTCCTAGACGTATCTAACCTCACCTGCGGACAAACTAAGCAGGCTGTATCTGTGCTTCCGCCAGTTGACGTTGGAGCAGTTCAACTCGACTTCGTAGCGATTCTGCTTCCAGATGATCGTAAGCCGCGGCAGCACCAGGCGCGAGATTGCCAATCGCCTTGATCTCATCCGGGTCAAGGCTTTCTCCATGGATATGAGAGCCGTAGAATATAATCGCCGCGAGTTCACGGCGGACGATGATTGGCAGTGTCAGCACCGGGTGAGCTGGCCCCGAAGGTACGCCTTCTGTACGCCAGGGGTGATCGTAAAGGGAGAGAGGTCCATTTTCCGCTTGGGCCAGCATCAACAGGGGATCATCCGTACGATCCAATCTTAATATGTTGGTTGTATCCCATCCCGCCGACTCTTCACGTACGTACATGCCATCTGGTCCGCGACGGAAAAGGGCTGCGGAGGCTAAGGACATCGCGCGTGCAGGCTCATCGACCAGGAAGTGCGCGACAGCGTTTGTGGTGGGGGCCAGGGGCAATGCGGCTGCATCTCTTGCGAGCTGGCGTTCGGCCCGATGGCGCTGACGGAAGAACGTCGCTTCGATCAATGAATCTACCCGCTTATGTAGCCCATTGAACCAAAAGCCACCAGCAACAGCGAAACCCATTTCGGCTACAGTACCTAGTCTTGCGAGTTTGAGCTTGTCGATGAAGAGCCAATCAACGAGAGCGAAAGCACCGACCAGCAAGCTCGTTAGTATCCCGTAAACGAGCGTGCGGCTGACGACAAAGCCCACGTCAATGACACGATGTTTGATGACCGCGTAGGCTACGGTCAATGGCACGATGACGGTGGATAGCTGCAACACATGTGCTAGCCATATTGGCTCGCTGGGCACGTACACGCTGAGGAAGACACTCACAGACTGTATGGCCAAGTTGAGGCCAAACCCGACAACGACCCACCGAATGCGCTGTCTGTCTTCGCCGCGAGCGCGCATGTACGTGTCCACGAACAAATACATCACCATGAGCGACCAGAGCGCGGGTATGCCGACGTAGATGCGGGTTAACAGCTCACCTGGTGGGCCGCCTACCCAGCCCCACCAATACGTGAAAAAAAGGCCGTAAATGAGCAGAGCTGCGAAAAGCAATGGCATCGTTCGGAGCGCCGAAAGCCGCAATCCCTTTAGCGGCTCGTTGAGGAAGCACAGCGCAAAGGCGAGCAATCCGACGATCCCGGCGGAGATGAGAAGCCAGCTGGCTGAGTACACCACATAAGGCCATGGAAACGGGAACAAGAGCGTTATGGCGTAGTACGTAAACGGAGCATTGGCTAAACAGTAGAGAAAGAATCCCCAGGTCATCAGGCTCGGTCGAAGCAACACGAGCGCGGCGCCGAGGACAATATAAAGCACGGCAACGCCAAGAACTGCAATTCGATAGGCTGCGTAAAAACGCTGTCCTTCTGTTACCTGGGGTATCGCGGTGAGAGTAACCAGTCGTAGAACGCCTCTGTGTATCAACCCAAAAGTGACCTTCTGGCCGGCCTGCAGGGTGCCCGACTGCGCGGCGTACCACCTGAACTGCGCCGGGGTCGATTGTAGTCTAATGGTATCGCCAATTTCCATTCCCGCCTTGGCAGCCGGTGAGCCATCAGCAACGTAGATCAACACGTCATTGCCATTGAGCGCGTAACCAAAATCGCCGATAGGGACCCATATTCGCCGCAAGTCCAATCCGCCCGCCACGAGAACAAGCAGCGACAACGCGACGACGATAAACGTGCGCAGAGTGGCTTTGTTAACTGTACTTCGTGTAACCACGTGCGATCCTACGATAATTCGCCCCGCCACTTTCTGTAACGGGGAGAAAATGGCTTACGGATCGACTTCGTAGAATGCGCTCATGCCACCCATCATGTGGTCGCTGACATGGCAATGGAACAGCCAGACACCGGGGTCATCGGGGACCATGTCGGCCGTTACCATTTGGGCAGGTGAAAGCGCAATAACGTCGGTGCGTTGCCCGTTGACCAGCACCGTGTTGCCATGCCAATGCGCGGTGTGGAAATTGAACCCGAAGCCGATGGCAAGCAGATACCAGCGCACGTGATCACCCTGCTTCATGACCATTTTTGGCCCATTGCCATAGCTGTAGCCGTTGATCGTGTACCTAAAGTTGCTGTTGACAAAACCGGTTCCGTTCAACGAGAAATTGTTCTCTGCATCGACAGGAACCGCCCCAAATCGAACGGCCTCTTTCATCGTGCCTTTTGGGTCGTGAGTGTAAGCCAGGATGTTGTGGTTCAAATACCAACTCTGATTCTCGTCGAAAATATTGAGGAGCGCGACGAACTCACGATCCACATCTTTTGGTGTGCCGTCTGGCCGCGCCATACCGTGTCGCGTAACGACGATAGCGCCAACCAGCCCGGAGTCGATGTCACGTAGTTCGTTCACGTGGGAGTGATACAGCCAGACAATGGAGCTTGGATCGTTCGGGCCCGGTCCTGCGCGTTCTGGAACTTCCCACGTATAGGTGTAGGTATGACCAGGCGGCACCGCGCCACCCTCCTTGTCGCTTAGGGGGCTTCCGTCATTATAGGCCTGGCCTTCCGAGTCTTTTTTGTAGAAGACGCCGTGCGGGTGCATGCTGTACGGGCGCGAGGCGTTATTCTTGAAGACAACCTTAATCGTGTCTCCTACCTCGGCGTGAATGATCGGCCCTAAGAGTCCCAAGTATTGCTCGCTTGACGGCCGAACCTTAAGTTTCGTGAACGTTGCATCCGTGTACTCGCGATACATTGCCTTACGGTAAACTTTACCGATGGAATGCGAGCCGCGAGTCATATACACTTTTTGATCTGCATCGAACGGCTTGCCGCTGACTTCGTCGATGTTGCTCGGAGCGTAATCCCATTCGACCTCATCGGCGGCGATGTAATACGTACGAACGGTTCCCGCGTTCGCACCGCTCGTGTCAGCGGCCTGACTCGGCATACAACAAAGCGACGCTATGAAAACCAGCAAGCTAAAGAGCACGCTACGACGGACGGTCGACATGTCTTCGTTTCCTCCTCGAGGCTGCGCAAAAAAATATACTATAGGCGCGACCGAAGAAATGATTATCGGCCCACCTCATTTGACACGTTATTCCGCGCCCATGAAGAGCCTCCTTGCTTAGCGATACTCGACGTCACCTGCTCATCGAGGTGACGCACTCTGGCCGCACAAACTACAGGGCGGCATGAAGCTTATTGTTCGCCCGCTCACGCTCGATCTTTGGCCAGCTTTCAAGGACCTCTTCGGCAAGAACGGCGCCTCCAATGGCTGCTGGTGCATGTATTGGCGGATCGGCAGCGCGTATCGGAAGCGGGTGCGCGAGAAAAACAGGTTGGCATTTCGAGAGATCGTGAACCGCGGTCCCCCACCGGGCCTACTCGCCTTCCACGGCGACCTCGCGGTGGGCTGGTGCCAACTTACGCCGCGTGATGCCCTGCCGTGGCTCGATCAGGTGTGGCGACGGCAGCGCATGGACGACGCACCGGTCTGGTCGCTCTCCTGCTTCTATGTGCGCAGAGGCTATCGCAAGCGGGGAGTTCAGTTTGCACTGATCGGAGCGGCCTTAAGGCACGCAAGACGCGCAAAGGCGCTCGCGCTCGAAGTGTACCCCATCGATACGAAGCAACCAAAGAGCACCTCGAATCTTTTTACCGGCACCGCCTCGACATTCGCGCGCGCAGGATTCAAGACCGTTGCCCGCCTCGTGCCCTACCGCGTGCTGATGCGCTACGATCTGAAAACGAGCCGCGATGATGCTCTAACGCCAAAGAAAAAGGGAGGGCACCTCTAGGCCGGTGCGCTCCCCGATGCGCCCGACGCTTCGGGCGGTTTAGGATTTCGTGCTACGCGTTTCCGCACCACGTGCCGACGACGCTACATTCTTGTCCGAGGGCTTCGGCTAAGACTGTCTTCGCATCGAGCGAGGCGAGGATTCTCGGTGTGGAGTACATGAGGAAGATTCTCCTTTTGGACCATCGGAGAGAGCGCCTCATCGCGCCCGATCGCTCCGTGTAAGCGGGCGACAAGATTAATTGTACTCCCCCCGGCGTGCTATACGGCGGTGCAAAAGCCCTACGCGTCCAGAGACGCAAGCCCACTACGGCCCATATGAGGCGTACACGAGACGTAGTCCGGTGGAGTAATCGCTCGCTTACTAAGTGAGCGTGCATCATTTCTTGACGATCACGCTCCCGGATGAGTACTGTACGGACCATGTCTTGCTGTGGTGTAAATCACATCCGCAAAAATCCGCGTTTACTGTTACCAAATTCGCGGGAGACTCGGAGAGGTTGAGTAACCTTTTCTTTTCTCTTACGTCGTCGTGTTGTCATTATTTGTGACCGTCTGGATTGGGGTGCCGTGCGGATCAAAGAGTTTGCAGCAGCAATCAAAGCGCGAGCAACTTCAATGCTTGGAGCGGACCCGCACGTTACGCGGCGCGACTTTTTACTCAATCTTATGCCCGAGGGATCCATATGTGCCGAAATAGGAGTTTTTAAGGGAGAGTTTTCATCCCGCATATTCCAGCTCGTCAAACCGCAGAGACTCCATTTAATTGATCCCTGGAAATACGAGCAATCGACAACCTACGAGCACACCTGGTACGGCGGCCGGCTTGGTATGAGTCAAGCCAATATGGACCATATGTTTTACGCGGTCGCGGCCCGATTTAAGCACCAACGTAATGCCGGTACTGCCAGCATCCATAGGATGGAGTCAGCGACCGCTGCGGGGCTCTTCTCTAATGATTACTTCGACTGGGTGTACATCGATGGCAATCACAGCTACGACTACGTCAGGGCAGATCTTCTGAACTTCTATCCAAAAGTAAAAACCGGAGGCTTTATCACGGGCGATGACTACGGCTCTCAGGGTTGGTGGGGTGACGGCGTCACGAGAGCCGTGGACGAATTTCGTCGTGACTGTACCACCGTCTTGATTCAGTCATCCCAATTCATTTTGCAGAAAACTTGACCCATGACAAAAAATATACTCGAGGTTCTGTCGCGACGGTCATCGCGGCGAAGTGAAATTCAGCGGGTGTCGCTCGTCGATCCGTTGCGCCGATTCAATGGTTCAGATTTCGCACAGTTCAAAGTGTTCAACACCGTTGCCAAAGCAATTGCGACGCAGACCGCCTTCATGGTCGAGTCGCTCCTCGGCGATGAAGCGATCCTCGATTGGAAGAAAGTCGGCGATTATGCAACCACACACCAAATTGCGGATCTCAGCATCCTCTGTAGTGACTGTCTCGTTCAATTTACCATCAAGGATCTGAAACTTGACGGCGCCTTGCCTCCGCTCAACGCGGGCCTGATCGTTGATATTCTGAGTCTTGTTCGTCTGATGTATGGCGACTTTGCCACAGGCGACACCTTCGGACTGCTCACCTTTGAAGAATCTCTGGAATCGCGAGACGTCAATGATCCCCAGGACATCCGCTACTTAACACGATTGCTCGATCAACTGATGAACATACCTCAATCGCCGAAGAACCCGCAGCGTGAGGCGAAGATTCAAAAACTACGTACCTTGTTTAGTGAACACCGGCGCGCATTCTCATACACATTACACAGCGTTCTTTAGAGTTTGTTCCAGTCACCTGCGGGTGCGCCGTGCCACTCCATGGCCGTGCTGATTTCATCCGCGAGCGAACGTCCCCACAAGTCGGCAACCAGAGCGAGCGACATATCGATGCCTGCGGAGATGCCCGCCGAGGTCCACACTCGCTCATGGATCGTCATGCGAGGGCCTTCGCGCACGACCACCCCGGGGTGGGCGCGCAGCATGTCGTAAGCGGTGTGATGCGTAGTTGCTTCTTTACCTTCGAGCAAACCCGCAGCCGCGAGCACCAACGCGCCCGTGCAAACCGATGCAACGATGCCTTGTTGCCGGCGGATGAAGTCGAGAATGGGCTTACTCTTGACGGCGTGCGTGCGCGCGCCCAAACCGCCTGGGACGATCAACAGATCGAAGTCTGCGCAGTCCGAAATGAGCTCGTGCGCGACAACCTGCAACCCATATCGGCAGCGAACCTTGCGCGAGTCGTGCCCGACAATGCTGACCGCACCCTTCTTTCGCAAGCGCACCGCCATCCCAAACACTTCAAGCGGGCCTACGAAATCAAGTTCTTCAACGTCATCAAAGACGAGGATCCCGATGCGATCGACTTCACTCATAGCCGCTCATGACTCCACACTAGCGCGTCGCGTTCCCTGCCGCCGGCGCTAGCATGACAGTCTTGCGCTAACTGAGAACGTACGCCAACGCGTGCTCGGGCGATGTTCCAATCGCCCGCTACAGAGGTAGCCGACATGGCGTCGTTCGATCACATAGCGCCCATCGCATCGCTCGTTATCTCTTTTGCAACGGTGCTCTTTAGCACGCTGATGCTTTCCCGGCAAGTGCGGCAAATGGAGCACGAACGTAACGCCCTTGCCATTCTTCGGGCGATCGAGCGTCTGACGTCCCCAACGATCGTGCACGTCTTTATTCAACTTCGGGACGTCGCGGCGCGCTACCCAAACGACGAAGCTCTGCGTGACCGATTCCTCGGCTCGGCTGACGAGGAAGCCCTCGAGATCGTTGGTCAATATGTGGAGACGATCGCTACTTTGGCCCGCCGCGAGGTGCTCGACGCCTCACTCCTCGTTGATGCGGTAGGACTCATGCTGCGCACTCGTTGGACTGCCATTCGAGACTTTGTCTACCACCTGCGGCGCTTTCAGGGCAATCCGTATATGTTCGAAAATTTCGAGTGGCTCGCCCGTTACAGTGCGTGGTGGAAGGAAGTGCCGCGGCCCACTGGTACGGAAAACTATCAAAACTCGCAGTTTGTTCCGACAATTGACGATGAATTCGAGCACTTGCAGAAGCGGACGATTTCTGAGTCGCCTACCACCGAACAAACTTTGACCGGGCCCTAACGGGCGATTTTCAGTTGTCCGCTACAATTACGACGCTTTGGCGATGGCGGCTGCGATCATTTCGTCTTGACTCTTACGATCTTTCCAGCGAGCCTGCGCCTGTGGAGATAGCTGGTCAATGGGATCGAAATACAAGAACCATTCTCCGGGCTTGACGCTGGGCGCACTATAGACAGCGATCCCGTTCTCGCGGTCGTAGTAGTCATAACTGTGCAAGTCGCGCTTGCCGCCGCCGCCGGGCGCGTCGCACACGAAGGTAGGCGTATTGAACCCAGCCGTGGAGCCCCGTACGAACTTCTCGATATCGATGGCCGTTTGGACGGTGGTGCGAAGATCTTCCACGCCCTTGACCATGTCGTGCATATACACGTAGTAGGGGTGAACGTTGATGTAGCCAAGCCGGCGAACGAGCAACTGCATCGTGTCCTTGTCATCATTCACGCCGCGAATCAGCACGCTCTGGTTGCGGACCATCACACCGCGCTCAAACAGCAGCTGTAAAGCCCTTTGCGTGATCCACGTGATCTCGTTTGGATGATTAAAGTGCGTGTGCAGCATGACATCTTTGCCCATCGTCCGCCCACGTTCCACGAGGGAGATCAAGGCATCGGTCCAGGCCGTGTCGGTGAGAATCTTGCTAGGCATGATGGCTGGACCTTTGGAGGCAATGCGGATTCGGCGTACGTTGGGGAGATCCAGCAAAGCATCCCCGATCTTCCTGAGACTCTTGGCCGGCAACTGGTAGGCGTCACCACCCGAGACAACGATGTCTTGGAGTTCCGGGCGCGAGGCAATGTACTCGAACGCCTGCTGCCAGCGCTGCTGATTGGTAGCCAGCTCGGCCTTCTCAACGACTTCCGTGTCGCCACCGATGGCATACGAGCGCGTGCAGTAGCGGCAATAGACCGGACACACGTTGGTGGGCAAGAACAGAGCTTTATCCACGTAGCGGTGCGTCAGCCCCGGAATGGGAGAGTCATCCAATTCGTGGAGCGAGTCCAGCGACAACTTTGGGTGATCCGGTAAGAGGCGAGAGGCGAGAGGGATGAACTGCGTGCGAATCGGATCGGTATAGGGATTCTTCCAATCGATGAGCGCGATCGCATACGGCGAGACGCGCACATTCATGGGAGCCCGATGGAACCCAGCACGGACGTCATCAATGAAGTGATCGGGTGCCAGCTCTTGGATGGTGGCAAGCAGTTCCTCTGGGGTCTTCACCGAGCGCTGGTATTGCCAGAGGTGATTGAGAAAAGTTTCCTCATCCACGTCCCGGTACGCCGGCACGTTGCGCCAGAACTCGCCTTGCAGCAGGTTCATGTGCTCCAAAGCTTCAGGGCCGGCCGGCGGCCGTACCGAGTGAACGAGCGGTTGCGCGACGTGGTTCGCGCCTTTTGTTGAAACTGTTGCAGCGTCTGACATTTAACGCACGCTCCGTAAACGCCGTGCTGCTGGCACGCCGTCTTCCTTTAGAGTGATGCCTCCGCGCTCGAACGGCGTGGAAAGCACGATCATCGTCTTGGTTCGTTCAATTCCCGAAATTTTTTTGAGGCGCGAGAGAAAATCGTCCAACTCGGCGGTCGATTTCGTCATAACTTTGAGGATGAAACTCTCTTCGCCGGTCACGCTGTGCACCTCGCACACTTCGGGCAAAGCCGAAACCGCTGCCGTAAAGCTGTCGTAATCCGTCTGGGCTGAGGTGAAGCAACTGACGAAGGCCGTCAGACCCAAGCCTAAGAGTCTCCCATCGAGTCGTGCGGCATAGCCCCGCACAAACCCACGCGCCTCAAGCCTCTTGACGCGGTCGTGCACGGACGCCGCTTTGAGCCCTACGAGTTCGCCGAGTTCGGCGAAGGTCGACCGGCCGTTGCGCTGCAGAGCATCCAGCAACTGAACATCGAGTTGGTCAAGGACCGATCCGGAACCGTTGAACAAGGCTAAGTCCCCTTAGTTTATTAGGTGAACATATCATACTATGAATGTTTTATTCGTGCAAGTACCGGCTAGGCCTAATAATCAATCGTCTTTGCTTTTGACGCAAACCTCTTTGCCCGCGCAGTGAACCGTACACCCCCGGGCTGCATACATAGGGGGTGAGGCACAAACATGGCTTCATAACCGGTCGGAGGACCCACATGCGATCACTTCTTCTCTTCCTAGCAGCGGCGGCCATCATGAGCAGCATGCCCTCTTTGGCAGACACTATGGCATTGTCCACCGCAGCCGCAACGCAAATACAAATAGATAACTACACGTTCAAGCCCGCGTCGGTAACCATTCCGGTTGGAGCGACCGTAACGTGGAAGAACCTGGACGACGATCCGCATACCGCAACCGCGGATGACGGCTCTTTCAATAGCAAAGGTCTGGCCCAAGGAGATACCTACTCACACACGTTCACGAAGCCGGGCACGTACCATTATCATTGCACGGTTCATCCTTTTATGCAGGCGACGATTGTCGTCAAGGAGGCAAACTAATGGATCGCAGCAAGTTTTTGGAGTGCATGGCCTGGTGCGGTACGGGTGTCGTCTACACGCTCGCGGGACCGGGTATTGTGGGGCGCGCATTAGCTTCCCCTATGCCCGCCGTCGTTGGCGCGCGCAGCTTTGTGCAAATCAGTGATTCGCACATCGGATTTCACGGTGAGGCGAACACGGACGTGCTCTCAACCTTTCAAGCCGCAATCGATAAGATCAACGCGTTACCCGTGCAGCCGGAATTCGTTATGCACACGGGCGACCTCACCCATCTCTCAAAGCCGGAACAGTTCGACACGGTGCAACAGATGCTGGGCACGATCAAAACCGGTGCCGTCTACGCGGTCCCAGGCGAGCACGACATCATCGACGATAACGGCGCACTCTACTTCAAGATGTTCGGGAAGAACATCAAACCATGGTACAGTTTTGATGCCGCAGGCGTGCATAGCCTTGCCCTCACGAACGTCCTCAATATCACGGCGGGAGGCATGCTCGGCAGAGATCAATTGGACTGGGCGCGCGATGACCTCGCGAAGCAATCCAACAATACTCCGATCGCCGTGTTTGCCCATATCCCGCTGTACGCCGCTTACCCAGAATGGGGATGGACGACCGACGACTACTTGGAACTGATCTCCATGTTGCGGCGGTTTGATTCTGTCACCGTGCTGAATGGGCACATCCATCAGGTGCTCTCCAAAGTTGATGGCAAGATCACGTTCTTCACCGCTGATTCGACCGCGTTTCCGCAACCCAAACCCGGCGCTGCCCCGAAACCAGGACCGCTCAAAGTACCCGCTGGCCAGTTGGGCGAATATCTTGGCATTCGGACGGTAACGCTGCAGCCGGTGTCAGGCGAAATTGCTGTCGCGGACGAGACGCTCGCTCATTGAGGTGACGGAGACGGAGTCGGGAGAAATCACCGAGCTGAGCCAGCAGCTCGCCGCAGATGAACCCACAGCCTTAGAGCGCGCTTACCAATTATATGGGGCGCGCTGTAATGCGATTGCGTATCGCATTTTGCAGGACGACGACTCAGCGCGCGATGCCGTGCAGGAAGCGTTTCTCTCTCTGTGGCGCCACCGTCACGGTTTGGTCATTCGCACCGGCGGCCTAGCGCCGTGGCTCACCGTTGTCACAAGAAACGCCGCACTCGGGATTCTGCGCAGTGCAACGTCACGAGCCCAGCGGGAATCGCGAGCGCAGGAGCTCTCCCCGAGCCAAACCGCGGGGGACCCGGCCGAGCTCGTTACAGCGCGCAATGTGGCGGGGATGCTGCAGAGCGCGCTCCGCAAGTTGCCCCCGGAACAGCAAAGCGTTGTGGAGCTAGCCTACTTTAAGTATCTCACGATGGCGCAGATTGCCGAGCGAACCGCAACTCCGCTTGGAACGGTCAAGCGCCGCGCGCAGCTTGCGTTACGCCAGCTCGGGAAACTTATGAACGAGAGTACATCATGACGACGCATCCGTACGACGATATCGAAGCGTTTGCACTTGGTGGGCTCGACGCCGATGCCGGCACCCGTTTGCTCGAGCATGCCGATCAGTGCCCGAGCTGCGCCGTCCTGCTCGCCGAGGCTATGAGGACCGCCGCATCCTTAGAGCCGCCCGGTGAACGAACTCTGGTGACACGCATTTCTTCACGACAACCTCGCCGCATCGCCCTGTGGATTGGGTCCTTCGTCGCCGCCGCGGCCTTGATAGCGCTCGCCATATGGAATGTCGACCTTCGCTCGAAGATTTTTCCGGTTCCGATTGCGTCCCTCGTGCATAGTCACTTCCAGCATCACGAGCTGCACGGAATCGTAGGCTCGGCCAAAGTCATTCAGGCGCTGGATGGTAGTTGGCTCTATCTGGTTGGAGATGAGCTCGCTCCGCGCTCGACTTATTATCTCTGGGAAGTCGTTGGAGGCAAAGAGCGTGAGGTGGGATCGTTTGAAACGAACTCTAGCGGACAAGCTGCAGCATACTGGGGGTCATCCCCCGCGAAGATTCAAGCGCTGGTCGTGAGCAGCGCGCCGGGTGAACCGAGCAACGGGGGCGACCTGCGCTGGCCCTAAGGGTTCGTTACCTTACTAGCAGCTGCGTTGCTCGCTTGCGAGCTTAAGGCACGCAGGGCGTTAGCAGTACGGATTGTTGCTCTGAGCCTGAACACAACCATGACGACGACCCCGACAAAAACTATCGCCACCCCGGGAGTTGCATTGCTCAAGTTGGCCGAGAGTTCGCCAAACTTCAATCCGAGATCCATGCTCCCAGTGAAGCCCTTAAAGACGATGATGACTCCGACAACCGCCAAGAAACCACCCACCAGCGTACCGATGAGGCTGTTCCAAATCTCGGCGCTAATCAACTTCCCGGCGGCGACGGGATCCACACCACCAGGAATTTGAACGTCGAAGGATCGTACTGGCGGCGGCCCTTGCATTTCGCATCCTCTTTCGCCTGAAGTCGACGGAGAGATTTACCCAAGCTCGCTGCGGTCTTCCCACTGCATTTTGTAGTGGCTTTCGTCTCGTGATTATTGACGTTCTTGACACCGTGATTCTCAATGTGATATACAATGGAGTAGTTGGCTGCTTTGAGCTTCCTCCAGGCGCCACAGAGGGTACACCATGGCAAAGGCGCCGCTGCGCAATCAGGAGATCTTAAGTGATCTCTCAGCACATAATCAAGCTATGTCGCTTCCAATTGATGAGGTCGTAAGACACCTCGTCGATTTACTTGGCGCACCCAATGTGGCGGTCATTGGAGGCGTCGGCGAAACTCGCGCGGTTCGCCAGTGGATGTCAGGGCGCGAACCTCAACGATCTCACGCCCTGCGCTTTGCGCTCCAGATTGGGACTATGATTGCCGCGAGTACAGATCGCGAACTTGCGCGAGCATGGTTTCATGGGAGCAATCCGCATCTCGATGACGGGATACCGCTGCTGCTCCTGCGTGATGCGCCCTTACAAGAAATTCAGTCAAGGCTCATGGAGGCTGCAAGAGCCTTCGCGTCCCATCCCAAGAGCGTAACACAATAAGCAAGGTTATCCCCTTAATTACTCAGTTGCGAGATCGGATACCCTATCCTTTTGGGGGGTGGACACCATCTTGTTGCTCCTAGCGGTCTAGGTTACAGTTATAGGAAAGGCCGCTTTAAGAGTTTACTTTGGAAAACTTAGAACCAGCCTATAGATATCGCGGAAGGCAAGCCGCGTTCGTTCGTGATTCCCTCGAGGGCGCCGAGACGCTCCACGTTGTTGGGGATATTGATCTCGCTAACGCAGCTGAGTTTGAAGCTGCTATCATGAAGATGACACCGTCCACCGGACCAAGAGTCATCGACCTAACGTGTTGTACCTACATCGATTCTACTGCGGTTCATGTTCTCTCGCGGACGAGCAAGCGCTTACAATTCAGCGTGCTAGCAGCGGTCGGGGGTGTCGTGCAGCGTATCTTTACGATCGCCAATGCCGCGGCACTTTTGTCGATTGACTACAAAGTGGTCCCTAGCATCCACGCGAACCGTAACGGAGCTAGGCCGCCTACTGGATCCCCCACCTAGCGTGTCGCGATGACTTGCGATATTTGCAAGGAGCACAAAACCGGCATGGTGTGGATTACGCAGAACGGGCGTGTCATAACCGTCTGCAAGGATTGCGATAGTAAGAAGTCCGGCCCGGCACCGAAATAGGTCCTGCACTTCGGTTGCAGAAACCACAGCCCGGAGGTGCGCATGCTCAACCTCAAGCGCGCTGGCATCGCATGCTTGGCGCTCACCTTATTTCTTACGCAACATTCAACCGCTGCGATGGTGCAACTCGCGCAGCCGTCGACATCGACCGATCAGCCCGCACCGAGCGGACTCGTTGTGGTCATAAGAAACACGCCGCAAAGTGGATCATTGGATGTACAAGCATTGAATAACCCCTACATTAGTGGCGTGGCGTTGCAGATCCATTGGAGCGACATCGAACCGGTTGAAGGAAAACCCGATTGGTCGAACCTCGATGCACTGTTCGCTGCTGCGGAATCATCAAAGAAATGGGTGCAGCTCTGCATCTATCCTGGCTTTTTTACGCCTGCGTGGGCCCTGAGGGGCGTGCAGACCGACCTCTTCCCAATTCCATACGGACCATACATAGGTAAGGTTGAGAGCCTTCCGATGCCCTGGGATACGGTGTACCTTAACCGTTGGTTTGCATTCCTGAAACTACTGAGCGACAGATACGGAATGTCGTCCACTTTTCGAGTGGTCGCAGCTGACGGGCCGACATCGGTTTCGCCGGAGTTCACATTGCCAAACTCGCCACAGGATCTTAAGCAGTGGCAAAATGATGGTTATACGCCATCTAAATATCTCGGAGCATGGCAACAGGTCTTCCAAGTCTACGCCGCCGATTTTCCTCATCAGTACTTTTCGTTGTCCACGGGGACTGGTCTTAGTATTAATGACCAAGGTAAAATTGATCCTCGTGAGCATTTGCACACGAGACAGGCACTGGTTAACGAAGCGAATGCTCTCTTGGGACGCCGATTTGCCCTTGAGATGGACGATGTCCATGCAGGCTTGGGTGCTCACACCCCCAATTCACAGATGGAAGATCAATTTATTATCGGTTATAACGGACGCATCATCACCGGTTTTCAAATGCGCACCTCTGCCGAACTCGACAGCCGAGGGATGGGAGCTGCGGGCGATCCTCCGTTGGCTTTGCGAAGATCAATCGATTTCGCGATGGAGCCGAACAGTGTCGGGCAGCATGTGAACTATCTGGAAATCTACGAATCCGACGTCCGCGCCGATGACTTGCAATCAACGCTCCGCTATGGAGCATCGCTGTTCGCGCCTCGGGCTGCGCCCTAATTCTGACCCGGCGCGTGCATTTGCTCATGATTGTGACATAAGCGAAAGATTGAAAGCCGACGGAGGGATTTGAACCCCCGACCCGCGGTTTACAAAACCGCTGCTCTACCCCTGAGCTACGTCGGCGCATTGTGCGGAGATCCTTGTCCTAGCTGATTTTCGCGCGTCTCGCACCGTCCGCCTGGTCACCGGAATCGAGCTCCGTGCAAACATTCTGCAAACACGCGGCGCTGATCGCAGGTTGGCACGCTACTTTGAAGGCAATTACGAGTGGCCATGGATGTAGAGGATGTCGTGTTTTTTGGCGAGCTTTGGATCCGACGGCAAGCGCTCGCGGCCGCTTTCGATGCCGCCATGGAATACCACCTACACCAGCATCGCACAGACATGGAGCTGCTCACGGCTGCGTTCAACGCGGAAACGGCCGAAAAGTTCTACGATGGCCTGCAAGATGAACCTCCGGACACCACGGGTTTGCAGCTCGCCGAAGACTCGCTCAGCGCGTCCGCAGACATTTTCGCGGGCGCAGTCATCCTCATTTTCGATGACGTCCTGCACCGCTATGCTTCCATGGTTGGAATCACCCAACGGGGTATTGCACTTAGCTATGGGCCGGTGATAAATGGTGTCCATCTAACGACGCTCATCGCCGCCGGCAGCAACAATTTTCGACATGCAAGGGAGTGGGCAGAGCTCCCGCGACCATATCCAACGGATCAGCAAGCAACTGAACGGCAAAGGCTTCAATTAGCATCGATCAGACCGTTGATGCAAGCCCTAAGTTTACGAGACCGAATTAATGGCTACGTGACGCGTCATGTGCTCGTAAAGCTAGCCGGCAACGTTGGCACGGGAACACCGTCATATGCAGTGGTCGAGGATCTGATTCTCGACGCGGCGGCTGAGATGGCGCGCGCTACGGGTTGCCTGCCCGGCTTCACAGAAGCCAGAGCGCGACTGCTTTTTCGACCTTAAGCGGCACGAACGTCGTCGGCCGAGGCTCCGCGCCTATGCTCCAAATATCTCATCCATAACGCGCGCGGCGATCTCCTGGTCGCCCTCGATCGCATGCGCGTATGTAGAAAGCGTGACCGCGGTGTTCGAATGACCTAGCGTCTTCGCCACAGTCGTTATCGGCACGCCTCGAGCGAGCATCAGACTCGCAGCGGTATGCCTGAGATCATGGATCCGGCAATACCCAACGCCGGCGTCCTTCACAATGCGTCGCCACAGCGTTTGTAGGCCATCTGGCGCCCATGGCTTGTCGTCGATCGGCTCTCCAGGAGCTCGCGGATCCGGCAGCAACGAGAACACGAAGCCGCTTTCGTTGAAGGGCCAACCGCACGCAAGACGGTCCTGAATCCGCTGTGCTCGATGTTTCCGCACCGGTCCGATCGCGAACCGAGGCAGAGGTACCGTTCTCTTCGAGCGAGCGGTCTTGAGCTCGCCCACGGTCTTGTCATTTTGCATCGTGCGAGTGAAGCTCAGGGTGCCGGTGGCGAGATCAATGTCCGACCATCGTAATCCCAGCAACTCGCCTCGCCGCGCACCCGTTGCAATGGCGAGCACAACGAAAAGCTCGAGCCTGGTCCCCGCGGCTGCCTTCATCACCGCTTCGGCCTCGACCGGGCTAAGCGCTCGCATTTCCTTGCGCACGACGCGCGGTGGATCCACCGAATTGCACGGGTTTGACGTAAGCTCACGCCAGCGGACGGCTTGCTCGAGCGCCACGTTCAAGACGCGGTGACAATGCAGAACGGTTCTGGCAGACAGGCCGCCGGCGGACTCGGCGACGTCGCCGCGAGCCCGCGGACGAAATCTACTGCAGCTGCAGCGTTGGACGATGCACGAACCACGCGATCCATCGCGCTGGGGGTGGCTCGCTGCAGCGTGTTTGCATTCGCATTTGGCGCGCACAACGCGACCGTTGCGCAACAACTTGCCGTAGCATTCCTCGAGCGCCGCCGGCGTCAGCTGTAGCAGCGGCAGATGTCCAATGTGCTGCTTGAGTGTGTCGCACAGGGATGCGTAGCGTGTGAGAGTCCTCGCCCTGACTCGCCTTTGTGAGCTCGAGATCCAGCGGTCGAGAAATTTGGCAACCGTCGTCTTGCGGTCTTCGACGAACGTGTGCGTCTCTTGCGAGTGGAGGATCTCAATGAGACGTGCCTGCGCTTCTTTGTGCGTGCGTCCACCGGGTGACCACTTCTGGCGGCGTTTGCCGTCTGCACCGCGTGGTAGCTCGATCACGATCGCGTATCCGCTCTTGCGCTTAAAAATCGTGCCTCTCACCGGCTTGCGACCTTTCCTGTGCCCTTACTTTGTTGCAATCTTCGTGTGGATCTAACATCGATGCCGACGTCGAGCTCGTACAGCAAGCTCGTGAGTTTCTTGCCGGCGTCGCGCTTGGTACCGCGGAACGTGATCCAGCGCTGCCGCTTTTTGCCTTGCGGATCGCGACCGACATAGAGGACGATGCTCCAGCTGCCGGCGGTGCGCTGGACGAGGTGGCCGCGGCCGCTCACAGGTGATCTCCAAGTGTGGGAACGTCCGAAGTCGGTCGAATTGCGGCGCATGATATAATTGACCTGGCGGTCGCGAAAGCGGCCCCGCGAGGCGCGCAAGCGCCTTTTGGGAAGGCACCCGCAAGGGACCTATCCCCAATTCGGAGCCTCACGTGCGAAAGCACAAAAGGGCCGAATGGATCCTTGGGATCCGCGACGTGCTGAAGCTGGTCATCCAGCTGGCAGCCACGATAACGGCGGTGCTCCAGGTAATCCAAACGCTCCATCATCTGGCTCATTAAAGAACCGATGTGGACGTGGCATGGGGATCCTCCGGGGTCCCCATTGGCCCCAGTGTGTGAGTCTGATAAGCAAAGCTTATGCGACTCGAGATTTGATCGTGCCGTCAAAGCACCGGGTCTCAATTTGAGCTCACGCGGGACTCGAGAAGCACAAGCTCGAGCAGGCACCGCAATGCCCGCATTTTAGCTTCGAGACGATCGAGTCGCTGATTCAGCGATGCAGCCTTGGGGCGCCGGCGGAGTTGCCTTTTCAACTCGTCTGCTGTCTCGAGCTGCTGCAGCAACTCGGCCCTTGCCTGAAGTATGTCCTCACGGTTTATCATTGCGTGGCCTCCGTAGTCGTGATGAGGATGGGATTTGCCACTGGCGCCGACTGCTTAGCAGCACGATCCGAGCGACGGTAGCGAACAGACGGGATCAGGGTGAGATTGTGAGATTCGAAGGGTTCGATAGCACGTTTATCAAGCAGCTTTCTCACCGCAACCATCTCATCGTATAAGTGCTCGATCCGCTCGGTCAGCGCGTCATCTTTGGGATACACCGTTGCGAAGGATGGATCGTCAAGATATCGCCCCACATCTTTGGCTGCCTGATAGAGGACGTCGCTGATCATGACCCACGCCTTTTTGTTGCATGCACCCAGCGCGGAGGACGACCCCCGCGACGTCGCCGATCGATAGCCAGCTTGGTCACGAGCACAGTCGAGCTGGTGCCGATTTGAATTGTGATCGCATCGCTTGGCCACGAGCGATCGGGTTTGTCCGGAATCATGACGATTTAGGGCGCCTGTTGCTTCGCCTGGCGACGATGGCGAGATCCTCGGCCTCGGTTCGTCGCATATTCCGGATGTCAAGGAGCGCCTCTCGAATGGCGGACTCGATACCGGGTCTAGGATCGCCCAAAGGCTCGCCCGCGACAGCCGCGGCGACCTTAATGGCAAAATCTACGCCGGATGCGAACCAGAGTGTATGCAGGCCCTCGAACTCCTGCTGTGTTCGGTTGAGTGCAGAGACGCTGGCCTCTCCGGCGGTCAGGTCGGTGCTGTCAAGAAACTTTGGTGGCAATGCTGTTTGAGCGATCCACTCAGCGCACAACTTGTCGAAGATCCGCGGATGGATCTGGGCTTGCGTTACGAACATTAACTTTGCTCCCTTTGCGGCGAGGCGCCGCAGTTTGAAGTGATCGAAGTTGTGAGATCTAAAGACCGAGCACCGCGCCGGCGTGCTCGCGCCACATGCTTCCATGTCGCACGTAGCGTCGCGCGATCGCGACGCTCTTGTGGCGCGTCTGAGCCATGATGGATCGTTCGCTGGCTCCGTTGGCAGCAGCTGACGTCGCAAAGCCAGCTCGCAGACTGTGGCCACCGTATCGGCTCGCGTCGCGGCCCGGCAACGTACGGATGTGCCGCTGCACAATGCGCGCGACAGAATCACCGGTGAGCGCAGCGGAGCCGAGTCGACCGTGACGATCGACCTGGCGGAAAAGCGGGCCCTCGACGATCGTAGCGCGCTCGAGCCAAGTTTGCAGAGTTCGCACCGGGCACGTCGCCGGGTTGCTGCCGTACAGCACGCCGATCGTCTCGCCGGCGCCCTCTTGGTCGGTCTTCGAATGCGCAATCTTGATCTCGAGACCTTCGCGCACGAGCTGCACGTCGCGCACCGTCAATGCGACGAGCTCAGATCGGCGAAGCGCGCCGGCGAAACCAAGCAACAGTAGCGCGCGATCGCGCCAGCCTTTCAAGTTGTCGGGTATCGCGTCGATGATGAGTCGCAGGTCGCACACCTCGAGAGCAGCCTTGCGATTCTGAGCCGTCCCGAGCTCGCGGCGGATCCCCGCCATGACATCACAGATGGTGATGTCGACCGTGGGGCTCGCATGACCGGCAGCCTTGTGCGCGTGGCGAATCGCAACCAGCCGGCGCTCGATCGTCGCGACCTTCGCCCGCTTGGCCAAATCGGTCAAGTAAAGCGCTATGACGGCCGGATCCGCCGGCAGCGGAGCTACGGCTTGGCGATCACACCATGCGACGAAATCGTTCCAGTCGCAAGCGTACGCCCGCCGCGTAGCACGCGATCGCGCAGCACTTGCAAATCGTCGAGCTTCTCCGGCCAGGGAATACAAGACGGGAAGTGAGCCGGTGTTTTCATACGGTACCAGCGCGCCGGCGTGCGCTGAAGGGGAATCCATGACGTACCTCCGTTCACAAAGCACTGAATACGGATAAGGTTCTCTTATCCGATTATACCACCGCGTGCGCATATGCGCAAATACGCATAGAAGGAAACGCGCATCCATCAGGGAACGCCCGTCCCGCGTATGGCCAAGCGTAAACCCGAAGCGGCTCCGCCTAAGGGCAAAATCAATGCTGTCCTGCCTGTCGAACTGATCGCCCAGATCGAGGAGGCAATGGCGGCTTCGCGCCGTCAAGGCGTGAGACTGAACAAATCGAAGTTCGTTGAGATCGCGGCGGTCGAGCTGCTCTCCCGGCGCGACCTTGCGGATGTGTTGAAAAAGCGCGGCGCGACCGCGAAGCGGGGTTGACCCGCCTGTAGCCGCGCCGCGCGTCGAGTTCACGACGGCCTCTTAACCCAAGAGCTCCGCCCTTTTCGCGTCGACGTGCGACCAAGCGTCGGCGATCTTTGCGCCGTGCATTGAGATTTCAACCATCATGAGCTTGCCTTCATGCCCTGCAATATAGCCGGCGGTGCGGGCTGTGAGGATCCCGAGCTCGTGTGACAGTCGTTCGCCTTCCGTCTTTAGCTCGACCGGCAGTCGTCGGCGCAGACGATCGAAGGTGTCGCACAGCATGCAGATCGCGTTATGGGCGAGTTGCACACGCCTATCAGGCGTATCATCTGGCCCCATGAGACCGCCAGCGACGCGGTCGCACGCGTTCTTTGCGGTCCTTAGCGCTTCGAGATATTCGTCGACCGCCTTGAACTCATCCGCTAGGCGGAGGTTCTTTTTGAATCTCTCTACAGGTTCGCTCAATGATGCGACCATCGCTTCGGTGCTGAGCTGGGTCGAGCCGAGTTGGCTACGATCGTCGAGATCTTCGACAAGCACGTTCAGCAATCGTTCGTCTTGGTCAGCAGCAACTTGGAGCGCTTCTTTCGCTGCCTCCGGCATGCCGCTGGTCGTCAACCCGAGGAATTTGGCCTTGAGGTACTCCATCTCATCGAATCCGCACGAAAACGCCTCACAGCGGTCGCGCTCATTGGTTACTTGCGACCAAGCAATGAATTCTACAACGAATCGATTCGACGGCGGGATGGTTCGATAGATCCGACACGTGTGGCCGCGCTCAACCCAAGCGTTGTTGAATTTGTCGATGACCTGCACAGAGGTCTCGCCTTCGCCGAGCAGGATGCCGGTAAAGACGAGATCGGCGGCGCCGTCGCGCTTGACGCGATGTCGCTGTGCTTCGACTGAATGATGAGCATTGGAAATTGACTCTTTTGACATGACTGACTCCTTACAAACACACTAACAGAGGCCCGAACCTCGGTACTGACTTACAAGACCCGAACTCCGGGCCAACGCTCGAACAATTCGTGCGCGCGTCGACTGGTTCCCTTCAAGAAAGCTTGTTCGCCGCGGCGCGCATTGCATTGAATAGCTTCTCTGCTGCGGCGCGCATGTGGTCAATGTTCACTTTGTAGCCCGCCCACGTGTATGTAGTCCCGTCCCAATCATAAGCCTGAAACTCTCGCGCATCGACCCTCTGGCGACCGTCGCTGGAATCGGCATTGATGGCGCGCATTGCACGCAGCTCCGATAGGGCTGCAGCATAGTCACGGATCGCTGAGCCGATGTCGATGTGTGCTGTTTTCCCGAAGACCTCGACCTCTTGGCCCAAGAGCTCAAGCTCTATCAGCAGGAACTGTAGATCGATTCGCCACCGGGTCGGCCCGTCTCGATCCTCTGGCTCCGTGGATCTCAAACGCCGACACTGAAGCGCGACTGCATGATTGTGGAGTTCGGCGGAGACAAAAGCTCTGGTAGCGATGGCAGCGTCAGCTACTGCCAATCGCGCGGCGGCCAGAGCGTCGTCCATGGTATTCAGCTCCCTCCGGTGGCTCGTGATAATCGAACATTCCCCGACGTCAGCATCGCTTAGCCGACCGGATTGCGGCTGGACATGTAGGGTCTGTTGCGCTTAGAGCGCACCGTCTCGTTCGCGATGAACTGGGCGAGCTTGTGGGCGTTGGCCGTATCGATTCCAGTGGTCGAGACATTGATCACAAACGTGTCGCCGCCGGTATTGCTGACCCGGCTCGAGCTGGATCCGCCAACACCGCTCACTCCACCGACGAGCGCAAACCCGCCGAGCATGCTCTTACCCATGGAATTGAACGTGCTAAATCCGCCGGCGCCCGCTACGGCCGCGTTTACGGTGTGGAGGATATATTCGCCGATGTCCGCTGAGTCATTATGGCCGATCGAGCGGCCCAAGACGTAGCGCTGACGCCGGCAACGCAAAGCAGCATACTCACCGGGACCGACGCGCTCCAAGCTCTTCACGGTCAGCACGCCGTTTGGCCAGCGGTCCAGTTTGTCGCCGGGTTTGAGATCTCGAACGTTGACCCACGCACGATGCTCGCTCCAGACGCGATGGTTCTCGTTCACGCCGATCGTCTCGTCTTCTTCATCGGGAGCACTCACGGTGAAGCGATACACGGTAGTCGGCTTGACCTGGATCCCCCAGATCTCGTTCCACCCATCCTCGGGATCTCGCAGGAAGTCGCCCACTTTTAGGTCGCCGGCGCGCACGCGGCCGCGATCGCGCGTCTCCATGAGCTGGTCGACCTCGGGGCATGGGAACGGTCCCATCAGCGTCTTCACAGCGGTGAGCGTCTGAATGATCGTCAAGATGCCCTGGACGATTTGGATGACTCCAAATATCTTTTCGAGCCAGCCCATGACACCGGTCGTCTTCATGCTTAGCAACCCTACGCCCATCGCGATCGCGCCGGCGCCGCTGAGCAGACCCCGCATCTCTTGATCCGAGGTACCAAAGAGCTGCGCGAGCTTGCTGGAGAGTCCAGAGAACCAGCTCTCAATCTTCGGAATTAACTCGGAATGGGTGAGGAGATCAGCAGCCAGAATTAGAGTGAGCGTCCCCTCGATCTTACTCAAGAATGTATTGGCGACGTTGCCGCTCTGCGTTGGATCCGTGCCACCCTGATAATAAGACGACGGATGCAGCGGAGCGATCTTGCCTGTCGCCAGCTCGTTGAGCGTCGGGATATCGTGGACGATCTGGATCAGCGGCGTCGTGATATCAGCGTAGAGCATGTTGATCTGATCGAGCAGCTGCACGTGCAAGCCGAGCAGGTTCACCAAGCGCGCGATCATGTTGTACGCGTCGATGATCGCGTTGACCAAAAAGACAAGGCCGCGCAATACGAGATCGATGACCGGGCGCATTGAGTCAAGTATCTCGCCGAAGACGCGCATGATCTGGGTAATGTTGAGCTGGATGTCCGCGTAGGCTTTGGTATTTTGCACGGCCTGCAGCAAAAACGCGACCCAATTGAACATCATCGCGCCTTGGCCTTGCGTCGGGTTCGGCTGCAAGCCGGGAACGGCTTTAGCGAGCAGATCCTCGAGGCCGGTGATGAGCTTGCGCGATTGCTCGAGATCATCGGCGCTCTTTCTAGCGTCTGCCTGGTCGAGACCAATCGTCGCGCGCTGCAGCGCGATAATGTTGGCCACCGTTGGTGCAATCTGTGCGACTAACTTGGTCATCCCAACCGTGAGCTGATCGATTTGGACTTTGTAGGCGTCTTCTGCAGCGGTCGTGAGCGTGCGCGCCGCAGCTTCGGTTTCCATCTTGTCGGTGATGGCCTGGATCGCGTCTTCGAACGGCGCCCTGGCCTCGGATATCGGATCGTATGGAGCCTTTTTGATCTGGTCGGCTTTTGTGGGCAGATCGTACGGTAGCGGTGGCAGCGCCTGCGCGCCGAACTGCTTTCCGCCGGTCGTCAGCTGCTCGAGCGCAAGGATCTTCTTGTCGAGCTCTGCCTTTTGCGCCTCGGCTAAGTTCTTGTGCGTGTCCTCGAACTGCATGAGCTTGCCGATCTCTTGATCGACTGTGATCTGACCAAGCGCTCGCTCATGCTCGAGCTGGTCGATGATACTCTTCGTGTCTTTGGGCAGGGTGCTGGCGCCCGGTTTTGTTGGCCCTTCGGGAATCGTGCTAACGTCGGCGGCTGCCGGCACGTCTTTGCCAGTGAGCGGTTTCCCGAAGAGTTGCAGTTGAGTCGAGAGCTTCAGTGGCTTACTGAGATCCATGAACAGCTTTTCCGCTTGATCGCGGGCTGCTTTGAGCTGCTCGATCGCCGCAAGCGGCTTGAGTCCTTCGTATTTGAGTCCCGCGCGAATGAAGTGCTCTTGAATTGCGCCGACGTCGGCCATGATCTGTCCGAGTCGGTAGATCACTTCAGCCAAATCCGTGACGCGCGTGATGAAGATCTCGAGATCATTGACGTGATCGCGCAAGAAGTCGACGAAGTTCTTTAGGGCTGGCAGCAGATCGGCGCCCAACGCGCGTTTGACCGCGTCGATCTGATTGTTGAGGTTCGCCTCCTTGCCCGCCAGTGTATCCATGGCGTCCGCGGCGCCGCCGGCGGCGAACTTCGCGGCGTTTTCCATCTCTTCACGGAAGCCAAGGGTCTTATCGTTTGCGTCTTTGGTGTGGACGCCGAGCAAGGCGAGGCTGCGACCAAGGCCATTGTGGGCCGAAATCATGGCAGAGACGACGTCGTTCAGATCGCGACCGGTTTTCCCGGAGAGATTTTGGGCAATCGTCAGTAACGTGAAGCCTTCGGCGGTCGTGTCCACAAGCGGCCGCAAGCGGTTGAATGCGTCGATCAGGGCCGGCTGACTATTAACCGTTACTTTTTCTTGTGCCGCGGTGAAAGCCAAGACTGCATTCGTGGCAGCGGGTACGTCGCTCTCGCCCACACCGCGCAACACGCCGCCAAGTCGCGCGGTCGATTGCTCGAACTCTGTTGCCTGCTCGATCGCGCTCTTCAGAAACAGCGCGGTGCCTGTAAGCGCAGCTCCGATCGCTAGGATCGCCCCAACGGGACCAGCGCCGGCAAGCAATGCCTGGCCAAGTGCGTTCGCACCGCTTGCGATTCTCGCGAAGGCAGCCTCGCCGGTTGCACCCATGGCGGACAGGCCGCGATTCATCGCAAACGACTTGTTGCCAACGTCTTCGAACAACGCGCCGAGGCCGCCGACATTCTTGGTCGTATTGGATGCAAACGAGCTGACTTTATTCGATGCGTCATTAAGACCGGAATTGAGCCGGTCCGTTGCAACGCTTAAGACAATCTCGAGATCACTCGTCGGCATTGTGACCTGTCTCCATTATGGCCGGCCGGGGACGGACGATCAGCGTATCGATCAAAGAAACCGCCCGTCCCAAGCAGACGCCGATCGGGGGGAGATCACTTCCCGACCGCCTTGGGTAGCAGGATGAGAACCCCACTCCAAGCCTTTGGTCTGGCCTTCGAGAAGTGATCGTTCTCCGACGTCAGACGCAGTGGTGGTACGCGACTGGACGTCTCGCGCACCACCCGCGCCTCGGAGCCGGCTCGCAGCTGCCGGAGTCGCCGAGATCTTCAAAGCGAGCGAGGGCGCCGCGGCGTCGATCCTCACCGCGCCGCCCTCGTGTGGCCGGCCCGCTGGGGAGATCCAGAGCCCGGCTGCGGTGGACGCAATGTCAAGGGCGCCCACGACTTGTCGCCGACGTCGCGTTGCGACAATCGGACCAAATCCCGCTCGCGAACGCGCACGATCTGCCTCCCGAAGATCTCAAGCATGCACGCTTCATCGCGATCGTTCTTCACGGCTAAGATGGCAGGACGCTGTCGAGGCCGATCTCGTTGCCGGCGACGTCGATGAGCTTGATGACGATTGAATCACCCGAGGCGCCGACATTGGTCGAGAGGTTGACCGTTTGGATCAAGCCGGTCGCGCCGACCGTAGTGTCGGCGATGTGCGTGTCGACGCCCACGTGGCGCGCGTAGAACTTCGCTGTGAGCGCGCCAACTTGGGATCCCATGTACTGCGGCGCGACTTGGAAGGCTGCAGCTGCTGGGAATGGATTCGTCGTGATGTTGCCCGCGGTATGCGCCGGCAGCGAAGAAGCGAGCACGCCTTGCACTTCCACGGACCCGACAGCAAACGGTGCCGGTGGTGCGCCAGCACCTACACCGACACTCTGATTTGTGCCGAGGTTCTGCGCGATCTCGGTTGGTATGCGTATCCCGATCACGCCGATGCGACGGTTGATGATCGGATCGTCAATCCCGAGCGTGACTTCCGACATCGTCGGGCCATAGTTGATGGCGACGACCACTACGTTGAGACTGAGCGATTGCTGGGTTGCCATATTTGCTCCTTACTCTAAGCTCGATTTGACCCGTGTATGACCCGTGTATGACCCGTGTGTGCAGCCCCCGTACGGCCCCCGTACGGCCCCCCCCGCGTCCTCCCCGCGTCCTCCCCGCGTTCGCCCCCGGTCGACCCGCTGAGCGTGAGGACGACGTCACGCGCCATTTTCAGCGATGCCATATCGGCAGCCGACGCTGGAATGACAAGCTGGATCGAGCCTACGTTAGTCGCAAACGACGGGTAAATATCAGCGGGATTGATCGCAATCGTAATCTTCCCGCGGGCTCCGTCCGGTTCTATTGCAAGCACTTTGGCCTTCAACGTGATCGCCATAGTTAAGCCTCGCGCTCGCGCTCGCGCTCGAACATGACGTAGAGCCCTCCGTCGGGGCGTGTGGACATCGCTACAACGCGCCAGCCTTGCTCACCGAACTGCTCGAGCGGCACGGCATCGTGAACTTCATGTCTACTGCCTGGCTCTACGAAGCCGTCACGGAACGATGCGATGCGATGCTCGAAGCGTCGCTCAGTTTCCAGACTCATCGCTGCCTCTTTCCTTGGCGAGCTCGCGCAAGCGTTTTGCGGACGGTCGATGCGACTCAAAGGCCAGCGAGCCGGTGCACGCGCGCCGCTCGTCAGCCATTTGTTTCTTGTCGACAGCCGCTGTGGCGGCGCTCATCCTCGGTTGTTGTTTTCCGATGGCTGGAGCACCATAGGTGGCAGCAATCGCAACGGCCGCGACGGTCTTCGAAGGCGTGCTCTTCACCAGCCGACCGTTTCTCTTTGTCCAGATCTCGCGGTTGTGCGCTTGCGTCTCCGGGCTTGGGAGCATCGCTCGGACGCGATCGAGACCTCGATCTACGCCGTCGAGTGTGATCCCTGAGCGATCGATCAAGCACTTCGCCTGATTCAGAGAGTCGTACGCTCGAGCACTGGCGGAATCATACGATTTTTTCACAGGCATACTCCCTGGAGCTCGGCTGCGATGAGGATACGAATTTCGTCATCGACGGCCGCCGGAAATGACGTGCTGTCGCTGTCTAGGTTTGGGTAGGCCTCAAGAACGCGGCGCGCTGCCTCAGTGTGATAGATCTCGCGTTGTTCCGTTGTGATGGGCGCAAGTGAAGCTGCAGCGGGTGCTGCTTGCCGCGGCTCCCTCCGAGCCAGCATTTGCAGATAGGCGAAACCGATCGGGCGATCGGACCATGAGGGTGGTGCTTTGATCCACGCCGCCCAGCGATCGACGTAATCTTCGGTTGGCCGTGTCTGGGCGATCTCAGCTGCTTGAGCGGCAGAGAACTCAATACCCATGAGCTTCTCTACGACGTCGTCGACGTTTGGAGATGAAACCGACGATGAAACCGACGATGAAAGCGGGGGTTCTTTCCGGGTTTCTGTGGGGGGTTTCCCGTTGCGATGGGAGGGGAGTTGTGTGGGGGGTTTCGGCGGACGTCCTCCGCCGCGTGCATCCCCAGGTCTCGAGGCTTGCGGGTTATCCTGCGATTTCGAACCATCAGGGCCGCCCAACGCGCCGGCAGCCGCTTTTGCTTGACGAACTGCCTCGTCTCGAACCATGCGTGCGCTATAGATCACGTTGTCGTCTGTGCGGCGCAAAACGCCGGCCGATGCGAGCTCAGCCATGCCCTTGCGCAGCTCGTAGACACTCAGGCGGGCCGATCGCGCGATCATCGTGAGTGTCGGGGCGTTGCCGTTGATAAGCAGATGACCGTACGGCTCACACTGATGCATCAAACAGAGTAGCTCAATCCACACGCCTCGCGCTCCAGCTGAGCAGGCCCCCAATGCGGTGTCCGACTGCCAATCGTGTGCGTAAAACAAAAACGCCGGCCGCTTCATGACTTCGGCCCTTGCACCGGCTCGAGGAGTTCATGGAGTGGTCGCCCTTGGATTTTTTTCTTCGCTTGGGCAGGTGTCGGTAAGACGAGCCCGTTTTCTAACCGGCTCAACCACGTGCGATCAATGCCGAGCTCGGCGGCCATCTGTGACTGCGTCCGCCCGTTGGCCTGTCGAAATGCTTTGAGCAACGTCAGTGGCACGCACGTCCTCCAACAAAAAACCATCTGGATTTCCCAGATGGTCCCGGCTTGAGCTGCCCCGATATTTAGCTCTCTCTCACGGGGATGGCTTGCCTGTCAGATCACACCCCAGCTACGGGAGTCGCGGTTGGGGTCCTTCGGATTATTTCACAATCGTGAGGCGGCGTCAAGCAGCACGCAAGATCCTCCACAACTTTTTCTTCGCGCGCGGATATGTCGACGAGCGACCTGCTAATCGCATTTCGTATCGATTTATCATGACTCGTTTGCATATCCGATGTTTGATGTTGATGCGAGCCAGTTGGTTAGGACGCGCGTGAAGAAAAAATATCGCTGACACTTCCGATAACACAATTGATCGCAAATGTGCGCGTTTCAGCGTGATTCATGCGACTCCGACTCACTTCAAATCGTTTGATTGGCGAAGTGAACGACAGGTCGTGTAATACACCCTTATCCGACTCCAAAGGGGCAAGCGACGATATCTCTCACATGGGCAACCCTGACAGTGTTAGCCCCCTGGTCTTGCAGACACGGACGACTAACTCGGTGGCCTCGAACACCTGTGATCGGTCCGTATTCTTCGGGTTGCCAAGCGCGCCGTCGTGCAAGAGAATGATCGATCCGCAGGGCATCGCGATTAGATCATTCGAAGCGCGGTCCCAATCGATCGGCCCATCCCACTCATTAAACTGAACCTTCCAATTGTAAGGGGTCGCAGCGGGATTTGCGCTCAGATATTGCTGTGCTAGTCGCTTCTCGCCAAAGGGTGGCCGTATGAGCCTGGTTTGAATCTTGCAACTCTCGAGAAGCCAGCTGTCCATCTTGGCAAACTCGGGATCCAACGTATCTCGCCTGTGGTTGTACCCATGGTTCGCGATCGAATGACCCTCCTTCCTCATTCTCTCGACGAGCTCGCGTGCGCCAGGGTGGATCGATTCGCCGTTTAGGAAAAAGGTCGCGGGAATTTTGAGCCGCGCAAGTTGATCGAGAAGCGTGGCCGTGATTTCTGCTACGGGGCCATCATCGAACGTCAAGTAAATGTCGTCCGTAGGGCCCAGGCACCGAAAGCGAGCGTCTTGCGGATTTCCGGGGATAATCATGTGGTGAGACGTTCGGCGCGTGCCCGCTGCGCTCATCGCCGAAACGGTCTGCCCAAGGCTATGCCCCGCTTACAATCGTGGCACCGCGCCAAAGCGAGTCACAGGAAAACTGTCCAGCGTGCAAACGTTTTGCAAACCTGAGCATCGCGATCGGATCTTGGAGTGGTCATCAAGCGGGTGCGGAGCGGAGAAATCCGGGTCACGGATTGCGATCAAATCGGCCTAGCTGCTATCAACTGTAACCAAGTGCGACGTCGCATTTCGAATTACAAAACCGCTGCTCTACCCCTGAGCTACGTCGGCGCATTTTCAGCGAAGTCTTATCTCGCAAGGCTTTGCGTTCTTGACCGAGATCTTGACACTACCAGATTCTGAGGCCGTAGTCACGAAACAGTCACGAACCATCTCAAAATCGGCTGGAAAGTCGTTTCTCACCGACCTTATTACGCGCCTGCGAGTGCTTGCTGCAGAGCAAGCGCAGCTGTGTCTCCAGCAGAGGGTATTTGGTGTCCGTAGACGCGCATTAGCATGGTTGTATCATGTCCTAGGATAGCCGCGATTTAGCATATGCTGGTTAGATGTGCTGTGTGTAGCCACGTGAGATCCTACGCTTTGCCTAAGAGGCAATCACGCCAGGTCGAAGACCGGCGTGCGTACCTGTAACGTTTGACGCAGGGAGAGAGCTTTCTTACCTCTTCAAACCCAAAGGAGGGGCGCGCTCTATAAGGGCTGCTGCGCTGCGTTCTACCCCGGTATATCCGTGGGTGAAGTACTCTCTAGATAGTCGGGGACCTGTCCGCATCCGAAGATTCAGCCACGCCCTCATGACTGTTGGACTGTTGCAGTGTTGCAGCCAGCGAAGGTTTGATAGGTAGTAGAAAATTTAGAAAATTAGATTTTGTCAGCGCGAGGGGCCCTCGTAAGTTCGACTCGACGATTGAGCGCACGGGCCCTCGGGGGCTTTCAACCTCTTTAGTTAGGAATCGCCCAGAAGTCGTTATCTTTGTCGGTGAAATCGCTGCCCGGTGAGTAGCTGCAAAAGTCGATAGCATACCACGTGCGGGATGTTCCATCCGACCAATGCACATTGACGTTGTACGTCGTGTCAGCAGCGCAGACATCTTGGTCTATTGTCACCGCTTGGTAGTCCGACGTGAATGCGGGGATGGTTGGGTCAGATCCATCGTTGAGAAGATTCGTGCTCCAAGCAGACGGTGTGTGGTTCGCATCGAGCGTTTGGAGGTAAAACCCATTCAGAATGGCGCTGTAGTGGTTGTCAACACCTATCGTGCTATTTGCGAGCGCAATTGATGGGGCGAGAAGCACAACTGCTGCGCACACCGCGATGAATGACCTCTTCATGATGTATTTATCGGGTTCGCCGCAGACTCTTTCGAGCGTGCCTCCTATCACATTCTTGGCAGCGAATCGGCGTGGCAAGGCCGAACTAACTGCCAGCGATGGTAGCTAGCCCACAGCTTGTTTCTCGCTCGGTCGTGAGGACGTTTGTCGTTGCGGCCCTTGCTTTATTGGTCGTCATCACGACGCTGCCTGGCCTGAGCTTTGTGTGGGACTCAACTGATGCCGCCTGGGGCTCCGATGGCGAACTCGGCTTTCAGTCCGACTACGATGGCAACGTCAAAGTCGTTGCACCAGACTCCGCCGCAAGTCGAGCCGGCATTGTCGCTGGAGATCGCATAGATCTCTTTCGAACTCCCTTTGACTCGCGTGCCTACGTGGCCGGTTCGCCAGCGAGGGTTGCGGCGGGCACGCACGTGATGGTGTGGGTAAACCATCGGGGCGTCGATCGCCTCGTCGAGCTCGTGACGACGCACGAGGCCTACTCGCCGATCGCAAAGCTCAACTTAGTCAGCAGAACCATCGCCGCGCTGATCTTCGTGGTGGTGGGTGGGTTGCTTGTCCTCTTGCGCCCAAGCCCAATGACCTGGGGGTTCTATCTCTATTGCCTAGGCTTTAGCCCAGGCATCGCCTTTGCTGGTTTCTCTCGTTTTCCGTCGCCAACGATGCACGCCATAAACATCATTGGTGGGGACTTGCTCACGGCAGCCGGCACTGTCGGCATTCTTCTCTTCGCAATCCGTTTTCTGTGCGAAAGTCCGGCGCCGTGGCGGCAACGTGTCGAGCGCGCTATTCCCATTCTCTTCGTCCTTTTTGCTCTGCTCGTGACCTATCCTGATGTCGCAAACTTATTGCTCGGCTGGCCGGCGGAGCTGGCGCAGCGCATCATGCTGACGCTTCAGGGTGCGGTCTTCGCGCTGAGCATCATCGCCGTGTTCCAGACCTACATCCACGGGCAGCCACAAAACCGCCCGCGGATCCAGTGGGTCGTCGTTGGGCTCCTTGTCGGTATTATCGGAACGTATGTTGGGAGTCTGCTCGCGTTTAGCTCTGCATTGCCATTCACCACACCACGCTGGTTCCAAAGCTCGTTGCTCGTGCTCAATGTGACTTTGCCGTTGACGGTCGCTTATGCCGTGGTGCGGCATAGAGTTTTCGAAGTGAGTTTTGTGGTCAGCCGGGCGATCGTCTATGCGGTCTTGACGTTCATGATCGTCAGCACGTTTGCGCTGATCGAATGGTTCGTCGGTCAGGAACTTGCGGCAGCACGGCTTGCAGTTTTTATCGAAATCGCCGTGGCCGTCGCCATCAGCTTTTGGGTGAACTCGCTCGAAAAGCAGGTCGGAAAGCTCGTTGATGGTATCTTTTTCCGCCGGCGTCGCGAGGCGCTGCAGCGAATCGAACGAGACGCAAACGCCGTTCACCGCGCGCGCGAGCAAAGCACCGTTGATGGATATGTCGTGAATGAAGCAACGACAGCACTGGCTCTTTCTTCTGCTGCGCTTTTCCGCCGAAATGATGACGCCGTGTATGGACGGGTCCTCGCGTGCGGCTGGCCCGAAAATTCAGTGTCGTCCATCGATCACGAGGACAAACTCGTGTTGACGCTTGAGTCTGAGTGGGAACCGCTGCGCATCGCAGAAATCGGTTGGCAGCACACTGGAGTGCCAACCGGGAACGTGGCACCCGTGCTCGCGGTGCCGCTGATCGCGCGACAAGCCCTTTGCGCTTTCGTTCTCTACGGGCCGCATTCCAATGGCGCCGATGTCGATCCCGAGGAAGTGCAGCGGCTCTTTCGTCTCTGCCGCGCAGCCCAGGCGACCTACGACGAGTTGCAGGTCGAGACGATGATGAAGCTCATTGAAGAGCTTCGCAATGAGGTCACGCGACTGCAAAATGGTGAGGCAAGCATGGCGCCCGCAAGAGGCGCGATATCCCAATCGCCCCCTACAGCATCGTCGCAGGTCGCGCCCGGATCTGCGTGAGAGCGATGCGTCACTGGATCGTCGCGGTGTTGGGTATGCTTATGATCGATTCTTTGCCGACCATCGCTTGGGCCTTTAACGATCAGACCGATAAGGTCACGGCGGTCGAGGCAAGCCAGCCTCTACCTCTTGAGGGCAAATTGACAAACCCTGTGTGGCAAACCGGTGCAGTCGCCAAAGATTTTGTCAATTTCACAACGCGCCGGCCGGCGGCCCCCGAGGTGGCGACCACTGTCTACATCCTCTACGATGCCACGTATTTGTATGTAGGCTTCGTGTGCAATCAAGCCTCAGCCGCCGTCACCGCAAATCAGATCACAAATGGCGTGGGCGAAGAACTCGATGACCAGGTGGAAATCAACATTGATACGAGTGGGAACGGAACACGCGTGTACACATTCAAAACGACTCCGAGAGCAGCTCGCTATCAAGATTCAAGCGAGTCCAACCGTTTTGATCCTCCGTGGCGGGCAGCGGCAAGCATACAACGAGCGAGCTGGTCTGCTGAGATGATCATCCCGCTCAAGGACTTGCGCGCCGCGGCCGGGACGCAAATCTGGCGCATCAACTTCCAGCGCCGGATCGCCGCTTTGGACGAATCCTTCTCGTGGGCATACAGTCCCCAGATGTCGAGCCCCGACCAAAGCCAATACTGGCCCGCGCTCACCGGCATTCGTATCGCCGGCAACTCGACTCGCCCCCTTCCGCACGCAGACATCTACGGTTTGGCAAGCATGGGTTCCGACCGCAATCAGTTTCAGCAAACTGACGGCTCGTTTGCCTTTCAGAAAGTTCGTGACTTCGGCGCGGATATGACCTACCCGATGACCAACACGCTGGCCCTCGTAGGCACTGCAAACCCCGATTTCTCGAACGTCGAGGTCGACCAGCAAACAATCGCACCGCAACAGTTCCAACGCGTGTTTCTCGAATACCGGCCATTTTTTGCCGAGGGCTCCGACTATCTCATCCCCGGAGCTCACTTCAACTCGAGTGGAACAAAAGACGAGATATTTTACTCACCGAGCATCGGAACGTTCAACTGGGGCGCTAAGATCGAGGGCACCATCGGATCGAATTCCCTTGGCGTGCTCGATACTGCTGGGCCCGGTTTCAACGACCAGGCGTTTGGCATCGACCACACGTCGTCATCGCAAGATTTTCGGCTCTTCGCCGACGGCGTCATGGCCCATCACACCCAAGATGGATCAAGCGTAACGCCATGTCCGGATGTCTTGCTCACCTGTCATGACAACACGTATGAATTCGGGCTTCACAAGCAATTGCTCGCCACCGGTTGGCTGGCGAATCTTACCTACGGGGGAGAGTCAGGCGATTTTGTTACAAATCCAAGTCTGGGCCACAGCTTCGTCGGACTCTTTGGTCGCGAGCGACAGTACTCCGACGTTTACTTCATCTATCACGACATCGGACCGTACTACGCCCCGGTAGACGGATTTACTCTCTTGAGTGACGTTCGCGGCCCCGGCCTCTTTTCCGACTTTAACGGTGTTGGAAATCCGGGCGGAGCCATCAAGAACTATTCCGGTTTCTTTGGCAGCGAGCGTTCCGTCGACCGCTCTGGACAGGTTGCCTATGCATCGGCATACGCTGACCTCACGCTCAATTTCAAGGATCTGATGACGCTCGACGTTGGACCTTCGATAAGCGAGCAGAGAACGAGCAATGGGTATCCGTCTTATACCGATTCACAAACGCTGCCCTACAATCAGACGCACGTCGCGCTAGGCTACGCCGAACAGTCGGCCTCCCCGGTCTCAGTGTCGTATTCGTGGGGACCCTTTGCGACGCTGTGTTCGGTGCCGGCAAGCGCGACAACGCCGAATCCGCTGTTTTGCGGGCCATTTTCGAACCTATACGCGAACTTCTACCTTCAGCAATTCACGTCGGCGTGGGCGCGGCAGTTCAACACTCGGTTCAACATTTCAGCCGAATTTGACGGCACAGATGAGCGAGCGTTCGTTGGGCCAAGCGACGGACAGTGGCTCCGTCGAATCTCACTCGGCGAGAACCTGGGACCGAATGCGAGTTTCTCAATTGGACTGCGGTCGATCAGCGGCACTGGCGGATTCGCGGAACCAGGTTTGAATTTTGCCGCGTCACTCCACGACAAATTTCCAACCGGCAACGAATTGTTTGTCGCCTTTGGGTCGCCGGCGTCCTCGATCACCTTAAACCGGGTCATCGTCAAATACATCCTGCATATCGGTCAGGGCGGTACCGGCACCTAAGGCGAGAGCAGGTTGGATCGAATCGTAATTGGTTGGTAATCCGCGTCTCCGACCGAGGCGGATTTTATGACGTGCAGATCGCGAGGCGCGTAAAGGTCGTTCTCATGGCCGGCTGGGCACATGATCGAAAAAGCGCTGCGCAGATCACGCTCCTCGACCGGTAACTTCACAATCATGCCGTCAGGGTAGACAACGTCGGACGTCCGTCCTTCTACCACGATCAGCTCACCGCAATCGGGCTCGGCGCATTTCACGTCGTGTCGGTAACGCACTCGTAAGTAATGCATCTATATTAGTAATCGACCAGCTCGCCGCTCGATATACCCCTGACTTTACCGGCCCGCGTGGTTGGGTTGACAATCGCTCTCTCCTCAGCGCCCGTACCCGTAATGTGCGGGACGGGCTGCGGCTGCACAGACGATCCAATACCCGCAAAATAATGAAGCGGGCGACGTCACCGTCGCCCGCTCCGTGCCTTTTGAGTCTTAGTAGAGCTCGACTTCGCTAAGATTCTTCTCGATCTTACGCTTGACGCGCTGGAGCGCGTTGTCGATCGACTTGACGTGGCGGTTAAGATCCCGCGCCATCTCTTGATACGACTTGCCTTCCAGATAGCTCAGCAGCACCTGCGACTCGAGATCGCTGAGGTTCTCCTGAATGCGCTCTTTGATATCTTCCGAGACTTCCTGGTTGATCACCAGTTCCTCGGGATCCGACATCTTGGCGCTTGCCATCACGTCGAGCAGGGTCCGCTCACTATCTTCATCATAGATGGGCTTATTGAGCGAGATGTACTGATTCAGCGGGATGTGTTTCTGCCGCGTCGCTGTCTTGATCGCGGTAATGATTTGGCGTGTGATGCAGAGCTCCGCGAAGGCGCGGAACGACGAGAGCTTATCCGCGCGAAAGTCGCGAACAGCCTTGTAGAGTCCGATCATTCCCTCTTGAATGATGTCTTCTCGGTCTGCACCGATGAGAAAGTAGCTCTTAGCCTTGATGCGGACGAAGTTCTTATATTTGTTGAGCAGGAACTCCATGGCGAGGTTGTCGCCACATTTGGCTGCATTTACGAGTTCTTCGTCGGCGCGCTCACTGTAGTCGTAGGTCTCTTCTACCGGGTGAAGTGCCCCCAAAATTGTTTTCTACCCCCTAAATTGGCTGCCCCAGCCGCCCTGGCAGTCCTACCCGATTATATGTTCGGGCCTCGATTTCGTCAAGTTTTGGGCCGTGTTTTCGGCTTGTTTGCCTGCGTCACAATGTCCGAGACACCCTTGACAAGGGCGACTTGACAGTCGCCCGCTACATCGATTGGGGCGATTTGCCAATCGCCCCCCTACAGTTTCTTCGCCGCTTCGAAGAGCACGATGGCTGCTGCGCTTGCTGCATTGAGCGATCCGACTCGACCTCGCAGCGGAATCCGCACCAAAGCATCGCATCGCTCGCTCACTAAGCGTGACAAACCCCTGCCCTCTGCACCGACAACCAAGACGCATTTTCCCGTGTAGTCTGCTGTATCGTACTCCTGCGCGGTCGCGGCTGGCGAGAGGCCTGTGACCCAACATCCATCCTCTTTGAGTGCCATCAGTGCAGCGACGATATTCGGGACACGGGCAATCTTCAGGTGAGATGTGGCTCCGGCGGCGGCCCGTCGCGTGACCGCGGTAACAGCGGCGTTGCGGCGATCTGGCATCACCACGGCATTCGCTCCCGCGCCCTCGGCGTTGCGCAACACGGCCCCAAGATTCTGCGGATCTTCGAGATGATCGATGGCAACGATCAAGGCCTTGCTCGCCTTGCGCACCATCGCTCTGACGTCTGCTATGGGAGTATATGCAAAGGCCGGCAAATCTGCCGCGACGTCTTGGTGGCCTTCTCCGCGACCGAAACGACGATCGCCAGTCGGCACCTCGAAATCAACGGGGATTCCTTGCGAGCGCGCTGTCGCGATTAACGCGGCGAGCTTTGGATCTTTTTCTCTGTGCTTGGGGACGCGGATGCGCCGGAGCGCCTCGCCTCCCTTAAGCGCTTCGTCAACCGCGTGGAAGCCATAAATACGTTCCTCATCGGTTCCCATCAAGAGCCCATTCACTGCCGGATTTGAGATCCCGCACATTGACGCCAGCCGATGCAAGCGCGTCGCGCAACCGGTCCGAGGTAGCAAAGTTCTTCTTGGCCCGAGCCTCTTCGCGCAACTCGAGAATGCGATTGACAAGCGCCGCGCCGTCCAATTCGCCGTCGCCCGCAAGCGCCCGCAGTAGATCGCGTTGCGCCGGCGCCAACTCAACCCGACGCGCAACGGGCCAGCCGGCTTGCTCCGCTGTGGCCGGTAATCCTAAAACACCCAGGCAGCGTTCCACGATCGCAATCGTGTTGCCGGCGGACCGGGGGTCGGCAATCGCCCTCGTGCGCCCCTCGCGCACTTTCGTCTGAAGCCAGCCGAGGGCCCCGGCGGTATTGAGATCGTCATCAAGAAAGGCATCGAATGCCGTCGCATCGATCGGACCCGTTCCACCAACAGTGGCGTGGGACCGCAGCGCGTTGAGCTCCTCGTACAAACCCCGAAGACCTTTGGCGGCTGCTTCGAGCGCCGCTATCGTAAAGTTCGACGGCTTGCGGTATCCGGTTTGAAGAAAGAGATAGCGGACCGCTGCGGCACGATGCTGTTGCAAGAGCTCGCGCATGGGTATGAAATTTCCAAGCGACTTGCTCATTTTTTGTCCATCGACGTTCAGCAACCCGGCGTGAACCCAGAAACGCGCCATTGGGTGTTTTTTGGTTGCTGTTTCCGTTTGGGCGATTTCATTCTCGTGATGGGGGAAGACGAGATCCGCCGCTCCGCCGTGGATGTCGAACTGATCTCCGAGATAGCGCTTGCACATCGCGGAGCACTCGATATGCCAACCCGGTCGCCCGGGGCCCCAGGGGCTCTGCCACGTCGGCTCGCCCGGCTTCGCCTTTTTCCAGAGGGCAAAGTCAAGTGGATCGCGCTTTTCTTCGCGCACCGCGATGCGTTCGCCGGCGCGCAGTTCGTCCAAATTGCGGCGGCTTAGCTCGCCGTAGTGCGAGTCCCGCGCGACCGCAAAATAGACGCCGTCGCTTGTCTCGTACGCCGCTTCGGATGCGACGAGGCATTCGATCAGACTTGTGATTTCGGGCATCTCCTGCGTTGCTCGGGGAGAGCAGCTGGGTTCCAGCAAGCCAAGCGCTTCAGCGCACTCCTCAAATTCCCCATAGTAACGAGCCACCACGTCATTCCAAGGCACCTTGTCCTTTGCTGCGCGATCGATGATGCGGTCATCAATGTCGGTGACGTTTCGGATATAGTTGACCTCGATGCCCTTGGCCCGCAAATGGCGGACCAAAATGTCAAACGTTAGAAACGTGCGCGCATGACCGAGGTGCGGGTGAAAGCTTGGGGTCATCCCGCAAACATACATCGACACGCGGCCAGGTTGCATTGGCTCGAACGTTTCGACTTTGCGGGTAAGCGTGTTAAAGAGTTGGAGAGCCATGACTCGACTCTGTGCTGCGTCGCATTTCAAGCGCATCGATGCGCGCGTTGAGCGCGGCGAGCACTTCGCTGGTTGGATCTGGCATGTCGACTTGCGGAATGATCGGTTCTTCGACTTTCTTACCGTCGACAAACACCAGCCTACCAGGCACCCCTACCACCGTGCTATTAGGAGGCACCGACTTCACCACAGCGGCACCGGCGGCGACTTTGGAATTGCTCCCGATGACGATGGCGCCAAGGATCGCAGCTCCCGCACCAACGACGACGTTGTCTTCGAGGGTTGGGTGTCGTTTGCCGTGCTGGAGGCTCGTGCCGCCAAGGGTCACGCCTTGGTAAAGGGTGCAATTTCTCCCGATCTCGGTTGTCTCTCCAATGACCACACCCATGCCGTGATCGATGAACAATCCGGCGCCGATCTCCGCCCCCGGATGGATCTCAATGCCGGTAACAAAACGCATGATGTGCGAGAGCAGGCGCGGCAGAACTGGAATGTGCCAGCGGTAGAGCGGATGAATGAATCGGTGGGCGACAACGGCATGGAGGCCGGGATATGCTAGGAGCACCTCAAGCCAGTTGACGGCGGCGGGATCGCGCTCGAAGCATGCTCGCCAGTCAGCCTGCACTTGTCTGAAGATGGAATCGCGTTTCATGGTAGTCCTGCCTCGCCCTTTGTGACGTTGGTTCGCGAGTTCATTCGCGACCGTAGAAAGGATGAAGGGCGCTCAAGCGCCCTGTCAACAGTAACAGCGGCAGGACTGTATCAGACTTTTGGAAGTGGGCGGCAACGGCCGTGCGGCTCTGTGCATCTGGATGCCACCTTCTCAGACGGGGCGGGACTGCTCCTGCCCGATCTGTTGGAACCGGTCAAGCGACGTCTTAATGCGGAGCGCGATGCGCTTGGGACCGAGGAGCCGAAGCAGCAGGGGCAGCTCGATGCCGTGTTCGGAACCCGTGGTCGCGAGGCGAATCGGCCGAAAGAGCGATCGTCCTTTCAAGCCGTACTTGTCGCCGAGTGCTTTGAGCCCTTCCTTTGAAGTGGCACGCGCAAACTGTTCGGCGGTTTTTGCGCTCTCGGCGATGTTACGCAGTTCCTCGAGCATCTGCCGAACCGGTGCTTGCGCAAACGCTACATCGGCGCTCGGGTCCCAAGGCAGCGTGTCGCTCAACAGTAACTCAAGTTCACGTGGGATGTCTGAGAGCACCTCAATGTGATCGCTTGCTGCTTCTGCAAAACTTTCTAACCATGCCGGATCATTCACCTCCGGTAAGTCCGCCAAGCGTCCGTCGCGTCGCACTGTCTGCCCAAAGAGCGAAGCACGATCAGCGAGCGTTCGGCGACGGATATACTGTGCATTGAACCAGCGCAGTTTGCCCGAGTCGAAGATCGCAGGACTCTTGCTCGCTCGCTCGAGCGAGAACGCAGTCGCGAGCTCGTCGAGGCTGAAGAACTCGCGGTCGTCTCCCGGCGACCACCCCAAGAGGGCAAGATAGTTCACGAGCGCTTCAGGCAAAAACCCTGCATCGCGGTATTCTCCCACCGCCGTGGCACCGTGGCGCTTTGACAATTTGTGATGATCGGGCGCGAGAATCATGGAGACGTGGGCGAAGAGCGGCAGTGCCAACTCGAGCGCTTCGAAAAGCGCGACTTGGCGCGGCGTGTTCGGTAGATGTTCGTCGGCGCGGATCACGTGCGTGATGCCCATATCGCTATCGTCAACGACCACCGCGAAATTGTACGTTGGTGTTTTGTTCGGGCGTAAAATGACAAAGTCACCGAGCGTGCCTGCCGGGAAATGAATGGAGCCACGGATGAGGTCTTCGACATACATGTCGCGCTGGGGCATGGCAAAGCGCAGTGCGGGGGTACGACCCGCCGTTTCCAAGACGACTCGCTGCTGGGCAGTTAGGTTGCGACACTTGCCTGAATACTTTGGAGCTTCGCCGCGTTTTTCTTGAGCGGCGCGCTCCGCCTCGAGTTCTTCGGGCGTGCAGTAGCACGCATACACAGCTTCAGTTTCGATGAGGCGAGCCGTGGCAAGCCCATAGCGATCCAGACGCTCGGTCTGACGGTACGGCGCAAACGGGCCGCCCACATCTGGGCCCTCATCCCAATTCAGGCCAAGCCATCGCAGATCGGCCGCAATGGCCGCTTCGTGCTCCCGGCTCGAGCGCTCGGTATCCGTGTCTTCAGAGCGAAGCACCAGCGTCCCATTGTTGTGCCGCGCAAAGAGATAATTGAAGAGCGCCGTTCGCGCTCCGCCAACGTGAAGCGCACCTGTCGGCGAGGGAGCGAAGCGAACGCGTACGGGGGGCGTCATCGCGTGACGTATTCGGGGCGATTTTCCCAATCGCCCCCTAGATGAAGGGGAGGCGCTCGTGACGCGCAGAGAATTCGATGAGCTTGGCCAAACGTTTTTCTCTCGTCTGCGCTTGCTTTGCGCTTGCGACCCAGCCGATGGCCATGCGGCGATAGCCAGGCGGAAAGCTTTGGAAGACATTCCAAGCGGCGATACTGCTCTTGAAACGCCACGCGAGCTCTTGGGGCAATCGAGTCGGCAGCGGCGGCGTGCGCCGCTTCTGGTGTCCTGCAAATGCTGCCCGACCGGCTGCAGTCATCCGGCGTTGGGCGATGAGGCGCTTGACGCGCGCGATGTTCGAAGGTGACCACGAGCTTCGAGGCTTGCGGGGAACGAAGCGCATCATGAAGCGAGCCGTGTCGAGAGATTTGATTTTCGTGTCGATCCAGCCGAAGCATAACGCCTCGTCGAGGGCGTCGCTAAACTCGATTGTCGGCTTGCCGGTGTCTTTCTTGAAGTAAACGAGCCATACTTCAGTCGCCGTGGTGGAGTGTTTCTTCAACCAAGCGCGCCACTGCGCGGAGTTTTTTGCGTAGGTCAATTTGTCCATGGGGCGATTTTCCAATCGCCCCCTACAACTCCATGAGGGTGGCGGTGGCGAAGGCTGCCATGCCCACGCCTTCTCCTGTGAAACCCATGCCTTCCGTATGCTTTGCCTTCACGCTACACGATTCGAGCCCGATGCCGCACGCCTCCGCAAGCACGCTGCGCATCTTCTCAAGGTAGGGAGCAAGCGCTGGCCGCTCTGCAACGATGGTGCAGTCCACGTTGCCGACTCGAAACCCGCTCTCGACAATGCTTTTTACGGCGCGGCGAAGCAAGAGCACGCTGTCGGCGCCGGCGAATTCCGGATTCCCCGCGGGAAACATCGTGCCGCAGTCGCCTAAGGCCGCTGCGCCAAGCAATGCGTCGATCAGCGCGTGCGCAACAACGTCGGCATCGGAATAGCCTTCGAGCCCGCGATCGAAGGGAATCCGGCAACCGCCAAGGACGAGCGGGCGACCTGCCACCAGTCGGTGGGCATCGAATCCAAATCCGAGTCTCATGTACATCGCCCCCTATGAGGTGCGGTTAGCTGCGATGCGCTCTGCGACGACGAGGTCTTCCTGCGTCGTTATTTTCAAGTTCTGGTACGAACTTTCGACGATCGCAATACTCACGCTGCCCAGCCGCTCGACGAGTTCAGCGTCATCCGTGGCAAGAAAACCCGCCTCTTCGGCATCCTCGTGCGCCCTGAAAAGAACATCAAAGGCAAACGCTTGAGGTGTTTGGGCAGCCCACACGCGATCGCGGGGGATCGTTTTGAGGATGGCCCCCGATTCGCCCGCCTGCTTGATTGTGTCTTTGACCGGGACGGCCGCAATCGCGCCGCCAAACTCTCGTGCTTTTTCAATCACGCTGCGCAACAGATCGCCTGTGAGAAACGGTCTGGCTCCGTCGTGGACAACCACGAGTTCAACCGGATGGGTTATCGCGCGCAGTGCTGCAAAAACGGAATCTTGCCTACGGACACCGCCGGGCACGATCGCGCGCACTTTGTTTGGGGTGATTCGTTGTGACAGTGCTTCGAATTGGTCGCGCTCGTCGGGCTCGCACGCGATGACCACCTGCGTCACGACAGGCGATCTCGCGAACACTTCAAGCGACCAAGCGGCAACGGGTTTGCCGCCGAGTTGCAGGAGCTGCTTGCGCTGACCAAGGCGTATTCCGAGACCGGCCGCGGCGAGGATTGCGCAGACCGAGGGGGCGACGTGCCAATCGCTCCCTGCCCTAGCGTTTGAGTTTTGCAAAGATCATTCGGCCGGCGGCCGTCTGCAGCACGGACGTCACGAGCACCTCAACATCTTCGCCCATGACGCGTTTGCCGTTCTCAACAACGATCATCGTCCCATCATCAAGGTAGGCCACGCCTTGGTTTGGCTCTTTTCCATCCTTGACAACCTTGGCCAGCATTTCTTCTCCAGGCATCACCACCGGCTTCAATGCATTCGCGAGCTCGTTGATGTTGAGCACGGCAACTCCTTGAACTTTGGCAACCCGATTGAGATTGTAATCATTCGTAAGAATTTGGGCGCCAAGCGTGCGGCCGAGTGAAATAAGCTTTCCGTCGACATCTCGTTCGGGAGCGTCGTGTTCTGATACCTCAAGCCCTGGCGACGCCTCGCGAAGCTTGTTGAGCACCTCGAGGCCGCGCCGGCCCCGGCTGCGCTTGACGGGATCGGCGGAATCGGCGATCAACTGCAATTCGCGCAGGACGAACTTTGGCACCATGAGCCGTCCATCCAAGAAGCCTGCCTGCACGATTTCGAGGATGCGGCCGTCGACGATAACGGACGTATCGAGCAACTTCGGTGCGACTTCGCTGTGATACGCCGCGCCGCGAGACCACCACGTGAGGCGCTGGCGCAAGCCGAGCCGCACGCCAAAGTAACCAAAGAACAGCGTGATGACTGCGTAAATGACGAACGAGATGAGCGGACCGAAGCGCGGCAGCTGCGCGAAGGGCGCGAAGATGTCGCGCACGAGAAAGGCGACGACAAGACCGACAATGAGCCCAATGGCCCCGGACAGCGCCTCCGCCGGCGCCCGTCGCGCAATCGCCTCTTCGATCCCGCTGACGAGCCGCTCGAACCCACGAGCTGCGAGCGGCGAGATCGCGATGCCGACCAGCGTACCGAGCAGCGGTAAACCGACGAAGCGGAGGTCGTACTGAAAGCGCGTGTCGATCGGCAAGTTGATCGACCGCGCGACCTCGTGGCCGATCAAAAGGCCAATCAGCCCAAACAGCGACGCGAACACGACGCGGAAAATTAAATTCACGGCGTCACCTAACGGCTGCGAGCTCGGGTTCGAGAAACTCGGCGCACACCGTATTGGCAAGCAAGCGCCCCGATTGCGTCAGCCGCATCCCCCATTCGTCTTCTTCGAGAAGCCCTAATGCCTTGCATTTTTCTCGAGCGCGCGCGAAGGCTGCTTTCGCATCCACGCCAAAGCGCCGGAGAAAATCCTCATGTTCGATGCCGGCCGAGCTACGCAACGCGAGCATTGCCGCTTCCCCCACACGCGCCGTTTCGGAAAGTCGTTCTTCTTCTTCAATAGGAGGATCGCCGCGCTCGAGTCTGTCGCAGTAATGAGCCATCGATCGCGTGTTTCTGTAGCGCAGGCCATCACGATAGCCGGCGGCCGACATCCCAAAGGCCAGACAATTTCGTTGGCGCCAGTAGCCGAGATTATGCGCGCTTTCAAAACCGGGCCGGGCGAAATTTGAAATCTCGTAGTGTGTCATGCCCGCGCGCGTCAGAACTGTGTGAGCGCGGTCGAGTAAGTTGGCAACAGCATCGTCGTCCGGAAATGCCGCCGGATCGCGGCGTTGCCAGCGCGCATACGGGGTCGCGTCTTCGATGGTAAGCCCGTAAGCGGATACGTGCTCGGGCTCAAGCTGCAGTGCTACATCGAGCGAGCGCTCGAACGAGGCTTCCGATTGCCCTGGTACGCCTACCATGAGATCCAGGCTTACGTTTGCGAACCCTGCGGCTCTTGCGGCGCGGTAAAATGAGATGGCTTGTGCCGCATCGTGCTCTCTGCCAAGCTGGCGCAACTCATGGTCGTCGAAGGATTGCACGCCAATGGAAAGACGGTTAACCCCAAATGCCAACCAGTCATCGAGGCTAGCTGTCGCGCGCGATGGGTTTGCCTCCAAGGTGAACTCGATGCTGCCTGGCCTCGTCGCAAAACGATCAAAAATTGTTCGAGTAACTTTTTGGAACCAAGGGCGCGGTAGTGTTGAGGGAGTTCCGCCGCCGAAATAGAGCGTCTGGATAGGGGCGATTTTCCAATCGCCCCCTACGAATCCGGTGGTCAATTCTATTTCTGTGATGAGCGCTGACATGTAGCGCGACACATGCTCTTCTTTGTACCGGACAACCGCGAAGTCGCAGTAGGGACAAATCCGATCGCAAAATGGAATGTGCACGTAACAGCCCGTGCCGGCATCGCTCGTGTGCGCGAACCACTTGGGTCCAGCTCCCACTGCAACAGCCTTCATTGCAAGAACGCGACCCCAACCGCACCGGGACCCGCGTGCGTTCCCACGGTTGGGCCAACACAGCTCTTAATCAGCAGAGCGGGCGCCACCGCCTGCTCGATGCGCCTCGCCACGGAATCCGCGAGATCCGGCGCGACGGAATGCAGGATCGCGACACGCGCCGTCCCTCTTGCGTGAATACGTGAGGTCACAACCTCCACCATCTGATCGACGGCGCGAGCGAACGTTCGCACCTTCGAATATTCGGCAACTTCGCCGTCGCGCAACGTGATGATCGGCACGATCTTCAGCACATTTCCGAGCACGCTTTGCAATTGGCCAATGCGGCCGCCCCGAGCCAGGTATGTCAACGTGGGAATGGTGGCAAACAATTCCACTTTCTTTGCGCTCGCTTGCGCGCGATCGACGATCGCTTCGAGGTCGAGCCCAGTTCGCGCATCCTCCGAGGCTTGGAGTGCGAGCAAGCCGAGGGCGAGCGTTGCCGTGCCAGAATCGATCACCCTGATCCGCTCCCCATCCACTTCTTGCGCCGCCGAGAGTGCTGAGTTGTACGTGCCCGAGAGTTTGGAGGACAGGTGCAGCGAGATGACGCCCGACGCACCGGCTCCGAGCAATTGTGTATAGACTGCGACAAACGCTGAGGGCGAGGGCTGAGCAGTGGTAGGAGGTTGTTGGCTCGTTTCGAGTTTGTGGTAAAAGTCCTCGCGCGAGAGATCGACGCCGTCGCGATACACTTGGTTCCCGAATGACACGCTAAGTGGAACGACCACGATGTTGTGAGAAGCAGCGAGTTCTCCGAGATCCGCGGTCGAATCGGTGACGACCGCAACCGCGCTCACGACGACGAAGCTTCGGCCGCCGGTGGCGACGTGGAGGTAGCCGCGACCATCCCTCCGATGCTGCCAACGAGATCCTGGCGCACCGCGCGCAACGCAGTTCGACAAGCACTGATGATGGCGCGGGCGTCGGCACGCCCGTGCCCAACCAGACATATGCCGCGCACGCCGAGCAGCGGCGCGCCGCCATATTCACGATGGTCGAAACGCTTGCGCAACGCCCGCAGTGCAGGCTTGAGGATTTGCAAACCAATCATGCCTCGGACGTTTGCCTTGGCGTGTTCGAGCAAGGCGCCAAAAAAGTATTCGCCCGCGGCTTCGGCCAGCTTGAGCGCGACGTTGCCGACAAAACCGTCGCACACGACGACATCCGCATCGCCAAGCAGGAGATCGCGGCCTTCGACGTTGCCCACGAAATTAATTGGTGCAGCTTCCAGCAGAGGAAAGGATGCCTCGGTGAGCCCGTTACCTTTATCCTCTTCCTCTCCGACGGAAAGCAAGCCCACTTTCGGGTTCTCAACACCCAAGACAAAATGCGAGTACGCGCTGCCCATGATGCCAAATTGCATGAGCCACTCGGGCCTGCAGTCAACGTTCGCGCCGGCATCGAGCAAGAGCATGGGCCCCTTGCGGGCCGGCCACGCTGTCGCGATTGCGGGCCGCGCAATGCCGGGCAGCGTGCGCAGACGGACTGTGGCAATGGCGAGAAAGGCGCCGCTGTTGCCGGCGCTAAACGCAGCATGCGCCGTGCCCTCGCGAACGAGATCGACCATCTTGCCCATCGAGGTGCTCGGCCCCCGCCGCACTGCGGCGGCCGGTGCTTCATTCATCGCAACGGCCCCCTCGGCATGAACGACGGCGATGGTCGGGGGCAGTCCGCCGGCCTGCTTAGCGATTTCTTCGATGCGTGCTCGATCGCCAACCAGCGCGATGCGACAGTCTAAAACGCGAGCCGCCTGGCAGGCGCCGGTAACTATTTCTTCCGGCGCGTGATCGCCGCCCATCGCGTCGATCGCGATACAAATATCTCTGTCGTTCACCTTAACGTTCGATCGATATGACGTAGTCAGAAGCAGCCTGACCGCCATAGTACGCCTCAACAACGGTGTTTGGGTAGGCCGCCCGCAATGCCTTTGCCAGCAGCTCGGCGTCCTTGCGCTTGCGCATGCCTCCGTAATACAAAGTGATCAAGGAAGCATTCGTCGCTTCCGCTTCGCGTACCATCGACGCGGCGATCGTCGCCGCATCCGGTCCCTTGACAACGGCTTCCGGCTTTCCGTTGCGCGAGTCTAGCGCACCCATGAGCTCCCCATGTCGAACGCTCTTGCCGCCATACATAGTGTCACGCCCAGCTCGAAAGATTGATCCGCTCGCACAGAGGGTGGATTCGGCGATCAGGTGTTCCGGATCGCTGATCTTGTCAGTCGGCTCGTTGAGCAACCCAAAGAGTGTCGCGATCCCTTCGGGGATGGTCCGGGTTGGCACGACGACGACCTGTCTGTCGGTCAGCGGCTGTACTTCGCGGGCCGCAGCAATGACGTTCTTGTCATTGGGAAAGAGGTAGACGACTGGCGCGAGCACCTTGTTCACCGCCACCAGGAGGTCTTTGACCGACGGATTCATCGAACGGCCACCGTTCACGGTGACGTCGGCGCCCAGCTCCCTGCAAATCTTTGCGAAACCATCGCCGGGAACCACACAAACGATGCCGCGCGGTTTGGACTCGCGATCCACCACGAGCACGTTGTGCTGCTCTTCCATATTGTCGACCTTCGTGCGCGAGACTTCGCCTAACTCTTGAGCGAGAGCCATGACTTTGTTGGGATAGTCAGTGTGGATGTGCACGCGGAGCGCTCCGTCGCCACCCGCCACGATCAGAGAATCGCCATGACTTGCGAGCAAGTTGCGCAAGGCAACCGAACTCATCGTTTCAGTCGCGAGCACGAACTCCGTGCAGAAGCGGTGCTCTTCCACTTTTTGGCGGGTGGTAAAAGTTGTGCGCCGAACCGGACGCCGGGGGAAGGCGGTGGTGTACGGCGCTCTGCCTGGCAGCATTCGAATGGAACCTTCCATGAAGTAAACGAATCCTTGACCACCGGCGTCGACCACCTTGGCTTCTTTCAGCACGGCGAGTTGCTCGGGCGTTTTTTCGAGCGCCTCGTTGGCTGCGTCCACGATTGCGTGCAAGACGGCGAAGAAGTCGGGCTCGCTCACCGCAGTTCTGAACGCGGCGTTCGCTGCGGCCGCCGCAACCGAGAGAATCGTACCTTCGACCGGCTTCAGCAATGCTTGCCGTGCTGCGTGCACGGCGTCTTGCATGGCGGAGGCAAGATCGCGCGTTTCAATTGATTGCCGGTGTCGAACAGCCTGCGCGAATGCGCGGAACATCTGCGATAGAATAACACCTGAGTTTCCCCGTGCCCCCATGAGCGAACCTGATGCTGCGGCGGCGGCGACGACTGAGAGATCGTCAGTTTTGGATCGGCTTGCTTCGACCATGGCCGACCGCACGGTCATGTACATATTCGTTCCAGTGTCGCCGTCTGGAACCGGGAAGACATTGAGATCGTTGACGACGGAGCGATACTTGCGAAGAAAATAAGTGCCAGCGACCAAAAAGCGAAAAAACGCTCTTCCGCCGCAGCGTGTAAGCGGTGGCGGATGTAGTTTGGATGCGACGGAAGTTGGTACTTCTCGATCGTGCATGGCGTTTCGGGCCTTGAAGGCCTACCGACCGTGTGATATTATGTCTGGATGTAGTAGCGGACCTTTCGGACCGCCTTCTTGAGGGAATTTCGTGGCAAAGAGATGCGATGTCTGCGGCAAGGGCCCGGCATCAGGAAACAACGTCAGTCATTCGATGCGCAAGACGAGGCGCCGGTGGCTACCCAATCTGCAGTCAGTTCGGGTTCGCGAAGCAGGGACCGTGAAGACGGCTCGCGTCTGCTCGTCATGTTTGCGTTCACGCAAGGTCGTCCGCGCGGTTTAAATGGTCGTATCCCCGCGGGGCATGCTCGCGACGATTCCCGTCTTCGAGTGTCCACACTTTCCCATCACCTTGTTCGAAATGTCCGGCAACCCATAACTCGCGTCCAAACCGCGCTTTGAAGCGGCGTGCGATGTGCTGGTAGGCACGAGGATCGACTGCCGCTAGTAATTCGTAGTCATCACCGCCGTAAAGCATGAGCTCCAAAGAGTTGTCGAGCGAGGCCAGTGCTTTCGGGCAGTGCCGGCGCAATGCGTCGACGTCGAGACAAACATCGAGCTTGGAGGCGCTTGCCATCCGCCAGGCGTCTAACGACAGCCCGTCGGAGATATCCATCATCGCGTGCGTGGAGCGCGATGCGCCAAGAAACTTCCCTTCGGGAACCCGTGGAGTCGGGGTTTCGTAGGCGGCGCGGAGCAGCGCCGCGTCAACGGGATCGATTCGAGCGGAGCGGACCTGAAGGTCCGCTGCTACACCCGCTTTGAGTGCCGCTGCGGAAAGCCCCAGCGCGCCCGTCACACACGCAAAATCGCCAGCCTTTGCCGTGCAGCGCAACCGAAGATTGCTCTTGCGCACTTCTCCGATCACGGTCACCGCAATGAAGAGCGCGGGTGCGCGCACGATGTCGCCGCCTGCGATCGCGCACCCGTAGCGCTTTGCCAGTGTGCCCATGCCATGATAGAACGTGCGAACCCACGTTTCGTCCACGCGATCGGTGACGCCAAGAGCGACGACCGCGAGCGTGGGGCTGCCCCCCATCGCTGCGATATCTGAAAAATTAACTGCAAGCGCTTTATGCCCGAGCGCACCCGCACTCGTTGCTCCCAAGCGGAAGTGTACCTCATCGACGAGAGCGTCGGTGCTAACAAGCGACAGATGCGATCGGCGCGTCTTCCAAACAGCGGCATCGTCTCCGATGCCCACACGCAGGAGACGCGGCTGCTGGCCCAATGCTTCGGCAATGCCGGCAACGAGCCGGTCCTCGGTGAGCTCCGTCGTCAGACCTCACATAACTTTCGGGCGCGAGCGATCGTCTCCGCAGGATCTGCGGTCGCAAAGATACCGGAACCCATGACGACGGTATCGCCGCCTGCGCGAACCACGTCAGCTAGGTTATTGAGACTGACGCCGCCATCCACTTCGAGTTCCACGCGGCTTCGGTGCCGGTCGAGCAGCTCGCGTGCGGCTGCAATCTTGCGAGTCGACGTGGGAATGTAGCTCTGGCCAGAAAAGCCAGGATTGACGCTCATGATAAGCAGCAGATCGATGTAAGGCAAAATTTCATCGAGCACGTTGAGGGGCGTCGCTGGGTTGAGGGAGAGCCCTGCGCGCACTCCCAGTTTCTTGATTTGCGAAATGAGGAGGTTCGCGTGCGGCGCGACTTCCCAATGTACGGTGATGGTGTTTGAACCAGCAGCGGCAAATTCGGCAATGTAGCGCTCCGGCTCGACGATCATGAGGTGAGTGTCAAATGGCAGACTCGTTAGCTTTCGTAAGTCCGTTATGATCTTTGGACCCCAGGTTATGTTGGGAACGAACCTGCCGTCCATGACGTCGAGATGCAAAAAGTCGACGCCGGCTTGCTCGACCAGTGCAATCTCTTCTTTGATGTTGGCGAAATCGGCAGCCAAAAGCGAAGGGCCAATCTTGACTTTGCGCCTCGAACCATTACCGTGCGGCATAAGCGCATCGTTTCAACAAACGGAGCGAAAGGTCTTTGGGCGATTTGCCAATCGACCACTATAGCGGGGTCGAGCTGACCAGCTTGTCGTTCACGTAGGTTTCAATCGTCCCTTGGCCGACCACAGTCACGTCGAACGAAAGCGTGACGCCCCCATTGGTCGTTTGATCGAAAATGATCCGCGAGCCAGTTGCGTCTTCCAGCACCACGCGGACGGGTTGGGCGACGTCCGACTGCGGCAGCGCCACTGAAACGCGCATGGTGCGTGAGGCGCCGGGTGACGCGAGGAGCGCGCTTGGGGCGGGCGAGGGGGAAGGAGCTGGTGAGCCAGCAAGCGGCAATGACGTTGCGAGGGGGCTTGGCGTTGGCGTGGCGGGAGCACCACCCGAAATTTGCAGTGAAATCTTTTGGCCTGGCGTGAGTTGCTGTCCGGCAACCGGATCTTGCGCCACCACCGTCCCCTTGGGCTTTGCGCCAGGGGTGATGGGCATATCCGTGATGCTTCCTAGAGCGATGTTCGCATCGCCGGCCGCTTTTTTGGCAAAATCGATCGACATCCCGATGAAGCTCGGCGCGTACATCTGCGGACGTCCTTGTGCCACAGTCACATCGACCGTGCTACCTGCGGAGAGCGAGGTGAACGGATCCGGACGTTGCCCCAAGACGACGCCCGCGACCACTCCAAGATTCGTCGTCTCTTTCACCGTTCCCAAGCTGAGATGTGCATTACCAAGGGCAACTTTTGCGTCGCGGAGAGAAAGGTTGCTCAGGTTTGGCGCTTTCACCATGGGAACGCCGTCGGAGAGAATCACGTCGATAACGCGGCCTTCGCGAACTTTTTCTCCCGCGCTCGGCAACTGTCCGATGATCACATCCTTTGGCGCGTGAAAGTCGACGCGGTGTGCCACAACGCGCAGTCCGACGTGCGCTGACGCCGACAGCGAGCGCGCCTCGTCAAACGGCATGCCAATAAATGGTGGAACGGTGATCGGTCGACCCGCAGGCGTGAGCCAGCTAAACGCCGCAACTGCAACGACTGCGATGGCGACCACCAAAGCGATGAGCGAGATGAGCGGCAGATAGTCGACCCAGCTTCGGCTACGCCGAGCGCTCGCGTGGGTCGGTCGCGGGCGTCGGCGGCGCGAGCGGCCAGCGTCATCACTCATGCCAAGGCCTCGAGCACGGCGTCAGGTATGTCGGCGTTGGAATAAACGCTTGTGACGTCGTCGTGTTCTTCGAGAGCGTCAAGCAGCCGTAAGACATCAGGGGCAGCAGCAGCGGAAACCTCAATCGGCGTTTTGGGCCGCAAATCGACGACGGCCTCGCTGATCTTCAGATGTTTGGGCTGCAAAAGGGTTTGCTCGATGTGGTCCCTCACTGCTGATAGCGCGCCCGGCTCGGTGATGACTTCGGCGCAGTCACCCTGAATTTGCACGTCGATCACGCCATCGACCACGGCCGCGTCGAGGAGTTCTTCTTCATTGACCCCTGTCATCGGCACTGTCACCACGCCGCGCTCGTCAAACATCCAGCCGACGCTGCCGGTTTCGCCCAGATTGCCGCCGTTGCGCGAAAAGAGATAGCGCATTTCCGAGGCGGTACGATTGCGATTGTCGGTCACCGCAGCAACGATCACAGCCACACCGTGAGGCCCATAGCCCTCATAGCGAATCTCTTCGAAAGCGTCGCCCTTCCCCTCTCCCGTGGCACGAGCGATGGCGCGCTTGATGGTATCCATGGGCATGTTCGCATCGCGCGCTCGCGTGACGGCAATTTTTAAGCGAAAGTTTGCCTCCGGGTCGGAGAGACCGGACCTCGCGGCTACAATGATTTCCTTGCTGAGTTTTGTAAAGCGCTGCCCGCGCTGCGCATCGGCTTTGCCTTTGCGCAGCTTAATGTTATGCCACTTCGAGTGCCCAGACATGTCAATCTGATTCAGTAACCCTGTAGCAGCGCACCTCTAGGTCGAAGCAGCGGGGCGATTTCCCAATCGCTCCCTACAGAATTGCGTTTAGTTGAGCGGTTTGCCCAAACGCAATCGCACGACGTCTCTGATCGTCTTCAGAATCACTTTTGGGGTGGCACCCTTGGAAACGCCGGTCGTGCGCGGATAGTGGTGCACGCCTCGCTCAACCATCGGCACGTTGCGCCTGCGGAGTTTGATAAGCAATTCCGAGCTCACGAACGCTCCATTGGATTCGAGCGGTAAAACCTGCGCGAGGGTATCTTTGCGAAAGAGTTTGTAGGCGCAATCGATATCACGCACGCGCAGGCCGAACACTGTCCGGATGACCAAATTGTAGACCTTCGCAATGAAAAGGCGATGCGCCGGGTCGCTCCGCCGAATCCGGTAACCCAAAACGACGGGTGCTCGGTCGAGCATCCCAAGCAATCCGGGCAGCTCCTGCAAGTCGAACTGGCCGTCGGCATCGGAGAAAAAGACTAACTCTTTGGCCGCGTTCGCAAACCCCGTGCGTAATGCGGCTCCATAACCGCGGTTCACCTCGTGCCGGATGAGGCGAACGTGGGGATCGTGTTTGGTGATTTCCTCCACCATGGCGGCCGTCGCATCGGAGCTGCCATCGTCCACAATGATGATCTCGTAGTCGTCAGCGAAGCGCGCAACCGCGCTCGAGGCGGATTCAACCGTCTTGGCAATGATGTCTTGTTCGTTATACGCGGGAAAAAAGACCGACAGCGATGCGGCGCGCTCTTGGGCCAATGCTCAGATCCATCCATAGGGGTGCGGCACACCATCTTTGTACCAGATGCGTGCATCCCACTGCTTCCACGTCATGTGAGCGCCGTCCAGGATCGGCATAAAAAAGATAAACGAGAGCACGCACGCGGCAAGGTAGCCGAGCACAATGGCCCTGACCGTCTTTGGCGACGCAGCGTTGTTCGCCCATTGCCAAAGCTTCATCAAAACGTATGCTCCGCACAGACAAATGATGGCATTGTCGGGATAGAAATTGTACTGGAAGTCGATGCGCGGCGACATGACCCATGGGAGCCATTGGAAGAAATACGCCGCCACGCACCACATCATGCCTTTGTGCCGCGTGTGCCACGCAAGAATGCCCGCCATCGGCACCGTCACGAGTTGCGCAAGCCACATGATCGGATTTGGCAACGCGAGCACTTCCCCGACGACTTGATTTGGGGGCTGAGTACCAGAGAAAACGTGGTAGTAGTAGGAAACCGGACGCAGTTCGAGCGGCCACGTCCACCACGTCGACGCGTACGGGTGCGTCGCTTTGAGATTGTGGTGGTATCCGTACATGGTTTTTTGCAGTTCCCACCAATCGTGCAAGTTGCCGTGAAAGTCACCTGCGTTGGTGTTGCCGATTTGGAAGAACGGAATGTATGTGAGCAGATAAACGACCGAGGTCACGACGAGCGATGACGCAATAAAGATCGGGAAGCGGAAACCATAGGCGTTGCCCCACACAAAGCGCCGGGGTGTTGCCTTGCTCTTTGGCTTTTCCGGTACCCAAGGCAAACGGCGCTGCAGGCTGACGGCAAAGGCAAGACCCCAAATCCCGGCCAAGTCGAAAAACCCATTCCATTTGCTTGAGATGACGCAGGCGACGGCGAGGCAGGTCATGCCCATCCAGAAAGCCCACTTTTGGGTGTCGAGCACCGGAAGGCCATTAACCGTGCCCACAATCGTCCCGTCGCGGCGCCAGTCTATGGTATTGCCATCTTCTTCTATCCGAGCGGCATCTGCGCTCCACGTCGTCTTCTGGTCGTCGTCCGCCAGCTTTGCTCCTCGCAACGGCATCCGCTCGCCATCCTCAAACACAACTTCATTTTGTTCGATCGAACTTCCATCGGGGAAGATGAGCTCGCCACCGCGCTTCACGCTCTGGCCCGCAATCCACAAGCGGTACGTGCAGTAGATCGTCGCCAGCGCAAAAAACGCGACGAAGATCTCCGGCGTCGCGATTCGAGACTGCACGTAGAAATAGCCGCTTGAGAGGAGCAGGATGACTGAGGCGACCGCGGCCGGGGTTGAGGAAAAAAGCCGCTTGGCAAACGCGTACAGCAGCGGGACTGTCAGCGTGCCGAAGAGCGCGCTCATGAGCCGAGCGCCGACCGGATCGACTTTGTAGATAAGCGCACCGATCGTAAGGATCAATTTGGACAGCGGAGGATGCGTCCACTCGAACTGCGATACGTGATGGATGTACTCTTGGGCCGAGCGCGCATAGTAAATCTCGTCAAAAATCCGCTCCGCGGGGCGTCCGATGTTCGTGTACAGGAGCGCCGCCGTGATGGCCATGAGTCCGCCGACGATGAGGTAATCGGTGCGAGTGAGCCCGACAAGGCCTTCCCACGCGAGGGGCGCAAGCCGGCGCGGCTGACCTTGTCCAATGACGAACTTCTTGAGCCGCTGAGTCGCGTCGTCCAATGAGTCGCCGATTTCGGGAATCAGGTAGGTAGCCGCAACGATAAACAGACACGCGACGTTGAGAATCGAAAGAGGATGAACGAGAGCGGGCGCGAGATCGGCGCTGGGATTGTACAGATAGGCAAGCGCATAGAACAAATTGATCAAGAACGTGCCGGAGAGAATCACGTAGATAACGCGATTCACGATGTTGATGTTCCAAATCAGCGGACCAAACGCAAGGGCCGAGAAGAGATAGCGCTCGTGCATGCGCGTGGCGAACATGAAGAGTCCGAGCAGGGAGAGGAAAAGGGCCATATAGAGCGATCCCTCGCGCTCCGTTTGCTTGTAGTCTTTCCCAAGGGTCCGCCACTCGCGCACCACCACCGCAAAGACGAACGCGCAGACGATCACGATGCCCCACGCCCACTGCGGCCAACCCGCGAATCCCGGCAGATTGGGGATGAGTTTGCTGTCGGGCTGCCAGAAATCCAAGCGCGTGGAGTAGAGGTTGAACGCATTGCACGAGTTGTACGGATAGAGCGCAGTGCCCGTGTGGTAACGGTCGTAGAGCCACGCGATCACGTTGATCGGGTTGGTATCTGGCGCAAAAAACACGCTGCCGCCATAGGCGACGATAAAGCCCATGATGGGAACGAGCAAGATTCGCCACCATTGCGCGTTGCTGCGGAGCTGCCAAACGAGTAACGCCGGCGCCGCAGCGAGTGGCTGTGGCTTGATGAGCACTGCCAATGCAAATGCCAGCCAGGCAAATTCGTATCGCTGCGTGAGCATCAAATACACAGACCAAACCAAGAACACCGCCGTCACCGAATCGGCTTGCCCCCAGTATGCCGAGACGAACCAGACCGCCGGGTTGAACACAACGATCGCCATGGCCCATACGCCGGCTTTGACTGACCACGTTCGGCGCACGATCAAAAATGATAGGTAGGCAAGGCCGATGTCGGCCAACACTGCCGGTAATTTCACCATGAGACGCAGCAAATCGACCGGCAGGTTGAACTGCGAAAGAAAGTGATAGATCGCGCCAAAGAACGCGAGGATGAGCATGTAGCCGGGCGGGTAATCCACAAAGCCGGCGTGTCCGTAGAACCCCGGGATGCCGTACTTGATGACGCTCAACATCCAGGACTCAAAGGTCCCGATGTCCGTCTCATGCCCGTGCATGGGCATGAAGATCGCTCGGACGAGCAGGCCCACCAACAAAATGACGACAACGGCCTGCACTTCGGCGAGGCTTAAGCGCCCTCTGTTCGGCTCGTCTAGGGCCCCATCAGGAGACGAAGCAGCTGGTACACCAGCTACGTCCTGCTTGGATCCCTGTTTTGACTTCACGGTTTCTGCCACACGTTATGCCCGGTCCCTGACAATAAGATAGTTATCGGCAACTCTGCGGCGCTTGCGCGATCGCGCGTCGCGAACCTGCAAATTCGTGGAGCATGCGAGACTAGTCAACAGTCAGCTGCGGCAAGGCAAGGGCGAGCACTGCTGACGCTAAGCGTGCGCACCGCGGCGCTTCGCGCCAGAGCCAGAGCGCTTGCGGCCACAACCGCGGACGGCCGAGCACACGTGCAGGTTTGAGCCAGGCGTCGGACAGTTCTTGTTGCGGAGTGTCAAGGATGACTCGCAGCGCGGCGATCCGGCGTGCGTGCAAAAACCCGGTCTCCATGTCGACAGCGACAAAGCCGCGCTGCGCCCATTGCATGCGAGCGCTACCGGTGATGAGCGTCCTGCTCGTCAGCAAGGGCTCCTGCAACGGCATGCGGCCGAGTCGCATTGCTGCAGCAACTAACGCCGCGCTCAAACGCTGGTCGCAGTTTATGGTCTCGCCGCTGGGTGTCGCGACTTCCTTTGGTATCACGATAGACCCGGTCGGCACGTCCTCCCTCAGACCACCTGCAAGTCCGCAGCTCACCACAATATCGTACTCATGAGCGCTGATGCCGGCAAGGCCAACGCCTGTTTGGATCACGCGTACGCCCGGGGCGGCGCGGCGAATTGCCGCCGCTTCGAGCCCGGTGGCCGCGATGATGGTTAAGGAAGCTTCAATTGAGGTAACCATTCGCGCGATACCATGCGACCGCGCGGGCAAGCGCACCGCGCACGGAACCGGCACGATATGCCAGTTCTTGCTTTGCCTTACTGCAGTCCACGTACATGTGCTCGCGCGCCATGCGAACTCCCTCGAGCGGCACCGCGGGCTCTGATCTTGGCACGATGCGGCAACGCAGCTCATCGAGCACGCCGGCGGTCAGCGCCACAACGTGGGGGAGGCGAAATGTCGGTGCGCGTCGGCCCGTCACCTCGGCTAAAAGCTCCCAGAGTTGATCGAACGAAAGATTTTCGCCGCCGATAAGATATCGCTCGCGCGGCGTGCCGTGCCTCAGCGCCGCGACGTGGGCCGAAGCAACGTCCTCCACTGCCACGAGATTGAGGCCTCCCCCGGAGGGTCGAGCCGGTATTCGTCCGCGAGCGAAATCAAGCACGAGGCGCCCGGTCGGCGTCGGTTTCCAGTCACCGGGCCCGACTGGAGCGCTCGGGAGGAGCAGCACCACTGGTACCCGGGCTGCGAGGGCAGCTCGCTCCTGTTCGAGCTTGGAGCGATGGTATGCAGAACCACCTGCGTCAAACGCGTGCATTTTTTCGGTGGCGGCAATACCATTTTTCGCCGGGCCGACAGTTGAGCCGCTCGACGTAACGACCGCGCGCTGCACGCCCGCGACGCGCGCCGCTTCCAAGACGGCGGCCGTTCCCGCGACGTTCACGCGTTGCATCATCGACCGATCGCGGGGAGCAAACGAGTACAGCGCTGCGCAATGGACGAGGAATTGACACCCCCGCATCGCCCGAACGAGCTCTCCCGCGCGGGTGAGATCGCCACTGACGATTTGTGCGCCCTCCACCTGCGCTCCGGCTCGACGAACGAGCGCCCGCACGCGATAACCCTCGGCCGCAAGCGCGCGAGCTACGTGGCTGCCAATGAAGCCGGAGGCCCCGGTGACAAAAACAAACTCACTTGGCAAGAGCTGCCCGCAGCATTTCTTTGGGTGACCCCATGGTCATGTTCACCGCGGTTGGCTCGTAACCGCAGTGGGCCATGCAGTTCTCACACTTGGGATGACGGCCGCGACCATACTTCGACCAGTCAGTCTCCCCAATAAGCTCTTTGTAGCTTTTCGCATACGGCTCGGACGACATGAGATAGCACGGTCGCTGCCAGCCCAACACCGAGTACGACGGTATTCCCCATGCGGTGCACGCAAAGTCAACCTTGCCCTCGAGGAAATCTAAATACATCGGGCTGTGGTTAAGGCGCCAACGCTTCCGCCGACCGTCCCCAAACGCTTCGCGGAAAATCGCTCGCGTACGCTCGACGCCGAGAAAGTGCTCTTGGTCCGGCGCTTTTTCGTAGGCGAAGCCTGGAGCGATCTGCATTTCGTCAACTTCGAGCTCGTCGTTGAGGTAATCAAGGACGTCGCGGATGGAACGCGCATCATCTTGCCCGAAAAACGTGGAGTTCGTCGTCACGCGGAAACCTCGCCGTTTCGCTTCACGCACGGCCTCCACGGCTTTGTCAAAAATACCTGTACGGCACACAGACTGATCGTGACGTTCGCGCAGACCATCAATGTGGACTGACCAAGCAAAATACTGTGAGGGCTTGAAGAGATCGAGCTTTCTTTGCATCAGAATTGCATTCGTGCATAAGTAAACGAAGCGACGGCGCTCGATCAAAGCGCGGGCGATCTCGTGGATCTCTCGGTGAATGAGCGGCTCGCCACCAGCAATAGAGACGATCGGCGCCTCGCACTCGAGAGCGGCCGCGACACATTCGTCCACGCTCAAGCGGCGCGCCAAAATGTCATCCGGGTGCTGGATTTTGCCGCAACCGGCGCATGCGAGATTACAAAAATACAAAGGTTCGAGTTGCAGGACGAGCGCGTATCGCTCGATGCCGCGCAAGCGCTTGCCGCTTACGTACGCGGCGACGGCCAGCTTTTGAGCTAAAGGAATACTCACGTTCTCACCCTTTCGACCGGCTGTTCCCAGGTAGCGGGGCGGGGCGCCACCATCGCGCGATCGCCCGCAAGCGCCATCATCGGGAACAGATGTCTATACATATGGTAGTTGATGTAGAAATCACCCGGAAACCCTGTTCCTGTATGTTCGAACTCGTGCCAGGTCCCCTCCACCTGATGCTCGCGAAGAAACCCAAGTCCTTCCTGACAGGCGCCGTGCGCGCCCAGACCGGCGGATTGCAACGCCAGCACCGCCCATGCTGTTTGCGACGGGGTGCTCGTGCCCACGCCGGCAAACGACGCGTCCTTGTACGAGTGGCATGTCTCGCCCCATCCGCCGTCGGGGTTTTGCATCGAGAGCAACCACTGCCCGGCAGTGCGCATCCGATCTCCATCGACGTGCAGCGCCTCAAGAGCGTCGAGCACGCACCAGGTGCCATAGATATGGTTGACGCCCCAGCGACCGAACCACGACCCGGCTGAGGTTTGCGTTCGTCGAAGATACGCAAGGCCGCTCGCCACGTGCGGCTCATCCGTCCGGTAGTTGAGGGCCGCCAGCATCTCTAAGACGTGCGCCGTGACGTCTTCGGACGGTGGATCGATCATGGCGCCGAAGTCGGCGAATGGGATACTGTACGCAATGCGGCGCGTGTTGTTGCGGTCGAAGGCTGCCCACGCTCCGTTGTGGGAACGCATCGCGAGCACCCAACGCGTGGCGCGGTCGACGGCGCGAGCGACGCGCTCGGGTCTGCCACCTTCAAGCAGCGCGCAGACGACCACGGCGGTGTCATCGACATCGGGATAGAGGTCGTTGTCAAATTCGAATGCCCAACCCCCGCATGGCACGTTCTTGCAACGCACGGTCCAGTCGCCGTCGCATTCGATTTGCTCGCGGATGAGCCAATCGATGGCCGACGCCATCGCGTCATGGTTTGCGCCCACACCTGCGGCATGCAGTGCTCTGACTGCCCATGCCGTATCCCAGACCGGTGACATGCACGCCGAAAAGCGCCAACCGCGGCTATCGAAAACCGAAAAGCGCTCCATCCCTGACAGACCCTTTTGCATCACTGGATGATGCGAATCCATACCTTCAAGACTGAGCGCAATGAGCGAATACACCCAGGGAGGTTGAATGCCGCCCCAACTTCCATCGGCTTCTTGATGGTCGAGAATCCAGTTTGCAACGCGACGACGCGCCCGGTTGCGCCCCGGCTTGATTGGCAACTGTTCGTAGAGCTTGAGCAGCCTATCGAGCCACAAGAACGCTCCTCCACCGGCTACGTGGGAGAGCCGAGGCTGCGTACCGGCAAGGACGACTTCTGTAAGCTCCACGCCGAGTGGCCGCATCGGCCGTCGCGAGATGACAATCGTTAGCGGCGCAATCGTGCCGCGTGCCCAACAGGCGAAGTCGTACAAATTGAGTGGGACCATCGATGGCAGGTAGATCAGCTCCGGTGGCATTGTCGGAATGCCCTGCCATGGGTATTGACCAAAGAGTGCGAGCCAGATTTTGGTGAAAACGCGAGCTCGTTCGACGCCACCAAGCCCGGAGATAACCCTCAGCGCTCGCTGCATGGGCGGACTCGCCGGATCGACACCCAGTACCTTCAGTGCCGCATACGCTTCAATCGTGGTGCTCACGTCGGCCGGACCGTCATGGTAAAGAGCCCACGAACCGTCATCGCGTTGGGCTTGAAGAATGTGCTCCCGGGCGCCGCCGCGGATGGGATCGAGACTGAGGTCCAGGAAACGCAAAAGCAGCACGTGCTCGGCGGTCATCGTGACGTTGGTTTCCAGTTCATCGGTCCACCAACCGTCGGGGTGCTGATGCTGGAGAAGCCAATCCGTCGACGCTTTTAGCGCATCATGCGACAACTTCGACACCTCCAAGCACGCCCGCGATGAGTCGCGCTGCGGCGCTGCCGCTGCGCACCGCTGACTCCATAGTGTCGGGCCAACCCGTATCGGTCCACGAACCGGCGATGGCCAGATTGGGAAACGACGTTTGCGGACCCGGCCGCTTTTGCGTTGGGGACGCTAGATACGTTGCCTCTGGATTTCGCGTGACGGCACTGCGGAGCAGCGTGGCGCCGGCGAGCGTCGGAATCGCGGTCTTGATCTCATTCCAACACTCCTGGCTCACCTGTGCCGCGGGCATGGTGAGGTATTTCTCTGCCGCGCTGAGACTGCAGCATAGGTACCCGCTTCTCTTCTCAAAGATCCACTGCAACGGCGAATCGAGCACAGCCGCGAAGTCGAATCCTAAATGCCCGCGATCGTGCCACAGATGCACGTCGACGATGGGATGCGCTTTGTAACCATCGAGCGCGGGTAACCCGAGTCGCTGCCCAACACCACCCGCGACGAGCGAGAGCTGCGGCGGAGATAGCGCCAAGACGACCGCGTCAAAAGGAACTCTTTGACCGTCGCGCAGCGTGACGCCGTCCACTCCACCATGCGTACGAGCGAACGATACACCAGTGACGGGGGTTGAAAGATGCACACGGGCGAGCTTCGCAGCGGCCTTGCGGGCAACGTGGGCCAGTGGAATCGTCGCATACCCAAAGCGCGCCGCGCCAGCTTCCTGGAGAAACGCTGTCGACAGGACGAACGTGGCGTCCGCAGCGCTGACCTCTTCGAGCGGCGCGTTCAGCGCGGGAACAAAAAATGGCCGCCAAAACGAGCGCAACGCATCTTCTGTTTGGCCGTGGTGCGTTAGCCATTGCGCAAAGGTGCCATCGAACGGCATTGTTCCCGCCGCCCTCAGCACTCGGGCGAGGCGCAGCTTATCGGGCCACGCGAGGTGGCGATAGCCGATGAACGATCCGAGCAAGTGCCAGGGTGCCGGCAAACCGACAGCGCGGAGCCTGCTTGCGACGCCATTGCGCGACAGGACGAGCGCATCGAAGCGCTCTTGCATGCGAACGAACTTTGACATGCCAACTCGATCGACGAATCGCAAGAACTCCGTGCAGCAGCCCAAAAAAACGTGCTGTCCGTTATCCACTTCCACGCCGTCAACAAGGAACGAGGTCGCGCGTCCGCCGAGCAAGCGGCTGCGCTCGAAGACCTCGACATGGAAGCCCGCATCGGTGAGGTCCATGCCGGCCGCGAGGCCCGCAAGGCCCGCACCAACCACCGCTACCCGGCCTGCAGCCACGACTCCACCACCACGTGCAACTTTTCCGCATGGTTGAGCGATGCGCGGGCGCTCAGCGGCAGCCAAGGATTGGCTTCGATCTTGCCGAGGATTCGCTCGTAGATTCCCGCCATCGTTTTGACGCACACCGCGGATCGACGAGGGATGTAATCGAGCACGCGCAGCCCCGATGCATACATGCGTGCGGCGCGCGCGGCTTCGAAGCGCACAAGTTGCGGCCAGGCGGCGCCGCCGCGACTACACAGCAGGTCGGATTCAGTGATGCCGAAGCGCGCCAGCTCGTCTCCGGGGAGATAGATTCGGCCCCTGGCAGCGTCCTCACGCACGTCACGCAGAATATTGGTAAGCTGTAGCGCTAACCCAAGCTCCTCCGCGTGCTCGAGCGCCACCGCAGCCGTGTACCCGAAGATCCGCACGCACATGCGACCGACAACCGAAGCAACCAGCCGACAGTACTCGCGTAGGTCGGACCACGTGGCATACCGGGTGCGGTGCAGATCGGTCTCAACGCCGTCGATGAGTTCTTGAAGTTCAGATTCAGGGATGTGGTAGCGCGCGATTGCCAAAGACAAAACCTGCGTCACCGGATCGGAATACTCACCGCGCATGCACGCGCGAATCCGAAGACGATGTGCCTCAAGGCGCGCGCGCAAGTCGGAGCCCACGTGCTCGTCTGCGTCATCGTCGACCTGCCGTGCAAAATCATACAACGCGTAGACGGCGGTGCGCTGCTCGTGGGGTAGCGAGATGAAACCCCAGTAGAAATTTTTTGCATTGCGGCGTGCGAGCGCGCCGCAGCAGCGCTCCGAGTTACGCAAGTCAAGGGCCGTTTCAACTTCTCTCACGCGCTCAAGCCGCTTCCAGTTTTTTTGCGTCGCGGTTCTCGCGCAGGCTCAAAACGCACGCGCGCAGCAGCAGCAGAGCTTTTGCTGTTTTGGATACTTGGGGCCGATGCTTATCGGTTGCAAAGCCTTGATGTGCGATCGCATCAACGATTGCCAACCCGCCGAGGCGGTAGAGCATCAGCTGCACGCGATAGCCAAATGGCGCCATTGCCTCGAGCGCAACGCCGCAAGCCAACAGGTCGCGTGCGCGTTCGCACAATGAGCGGACGGCAAGCGCTGTGCCCCCAGCCCGCAAGTCTGACTGCAGCAGATAGCAGCGGCCGCGTGCGGCGTCGCGAGCGACATCCTGCGCGTGATTGGCAAGCTGCAAGCCGATGCACACTTCATCGGAAAGCGATGCCGCTTTGGGAGCCATGAGTCCAAAGACGGGCAACACCATGCGCCCAACCGGCGCCGCGGACAACTCGCAATAGGCGCGTAATTGCTGCCATGATTCATACGCCGCGACCTGCTGATCCTGGACGTTCGCTTGGATGAGGTCCAAAAACGGTTGTTGAGGAATCCGGCAGCGCGTCACCGTTTCCCGAAGCGCGATGAGCACCGGATGCACTGGTTCCGCGCCCGCGAACAGGCCTGCGACCTCGTCGCGCCAGCGGTCAAGGCGTTCGATCGCTCGGTCGCCGCTTTCATCGCCGAGATCGTCGGTCGTCCTGCAGTACGCGTAGATGCGGGTCAGGTCACGCGCTTGTTGGCCCCGCACGAGGCCGCAGACGACGACGAAATTCTCATAGTGCCGCCGGGCGAGAAACCGGCAATATTCGTCGGCCGACGTAAGCGCAGTGAGTTCGTTCACCGCTCGAGGACCTGAACCACAACGCTGCGTTCGCGTGGCGAGCACAACTCGATGAGAAAGATGCGCTGCCAGCGCCCGAGCTCCAGGCGGCCGTCGATCACGGGCACGATCTCGCTCGAGGAGAGAAGCAAATGACGGCAGTGCGCGTGACCGTTGATCGGTTCATCTGGCGGCGTGTTGCGCCGTCGTGTCAGGTCATCATGTTCGTAGAGGCCGTTACCCGCCGGCACGAGACGATCGAGCAAGCGCCCGAAGTCACCGAGCAGCAGTTCCTCATTCTCGTTGACGCGAATCGCGGCGGTTGTGTGAGAGGAGTAGACATGAACCACCCCCTCACGCACGCCCGACGCGGCCAAGACTCCCGCTACGTCGTCTGTAATGTCGATAAACGATCCCGCACGTGCCGTCTTGTATTGGAGGCGGCCGACGGTGGGAAGCGCGGTCTCGGGTTCCCCCTCGCGGCGCAGCCATGGCGTTCGCCGCAAGTCTGCAATCGTGCGTGTGCCGATGGCGAACATGCAAACCCGGAGCACCTCAATGAGTTCGCTCGCGAGCTCGTGGACCGCCGCAGTGTTTTGGGCGGCAGCGCGCAAGAAGGGTCCCGCAATGCCCACGAGGTCAGCACCCAGCGCTATCGCTTTCGCCGCATCAATGCCGTTGCGGATGCCGCCGCTTGCGAAGATCAATCCGTCGGGCACCACACGGCGTGCTGCTCGCAGCGACGCAGCCGTGGGAATCCCCCAGCCGGCAAACATACCGGCGACGCGAGCCCGCAATGGATCGCTAATGCGATGACGTTCGACCTCGCTCCACGACGTGCCACCGGCGCCGGCGACGTCGACGGCGCTGACGCCCGCATCGAATAGGGCGCGCACGATATCGGGCGCAAGTCCCCAGCCGACCTCTTTGACGATGATCGGAACTTCGAGCACGCGACACACGTCCGCGATCTTGGAGAGCAAACCCGAGAAGCTTGCATCACCGCCGGGTTGGAGCGCTTCTTGCAGCGCGTTGAGGTGAAGGACGAGCGCATCCGCGCCAAGTTGCGATACAAGCCGCCGGCAATGGTCAGCATCGTAGCCACGGTTCAGCTGCACGGCCCCAAGGTTCGCGAAGAGCAAGATGTCTGGCGCAAGCGAACGGACAGCGAAAGAATTCAGCAGCTCTGGGTGTTCGAGCAGCACGCGTCCGGAACCTAAACCCAACGCTAGGCCGAGCTCCTGCGCAACGCGCGCCAGATTACGATTGATGCGTCGCGCCTCATCGGTACCACCGGTCATGCACGAGATCAAGAGCGGCGCGGCAAGCTTGCGCCCAAAAATCTCGGTCGAAGTGTTGATCTCGGCTAAATCGACATCAGGCAGGGCACGGTGGATGAAGCGGTAGTCGTCAAAGCCGTTACTGACGCCTTTCGCCGTGACATCCGCTTCCAGGTTGATGCGGATGTGGTCCGCTTTGCGCGATGGAATTCCATCCTCGCTGGCTTTGACCGTGTACAGTTGACGGTCGGTTTGTCTATCGACGCCGACGTGCGACATAATGCGCTACCTCGAGGAACTGGTCAACGTGCTGGCGCGGAAGCCGACTCGCCTCAACAATGGCGGCTGCCCGGTCAGCAAAGTGCTGAGGAGCATTGCGGGTGAGTTCGGCTCCGCCGGCCGCTTCGAGCAACGAACGGATCTCAGGCAAATGCTCGCCCGACCCCCGCGATGCGGTGAAGAGTTCTCGCAAGCGCGCGCGCCCGTGCTCGCCCATCGCTGCATAGCCCGCCACAACCGGAAAGGTCAGCTTGCAGCGGCCGAGATCGCCGCTCGAAGATTTCCCAGTAATCGCAGAATCGCCCCATGTGCCCAACCAATCATCACGGATTTGGAAGGCTATGCCAAGCAACGTGCCCGCGTAGCCCAGACGCTCGGAAAGGTGGTTATCAGCACCCGCCATGACCGCTCCCGCCTCCAGACTTGCGCCAATGAGGGCACCTGTCTTCGCTCGAACCATTCGCAAGTAGGCTCGCAACGTTGTGTCGGGCTTCCCTTCAAACCGCAAGTCGAGCGATTGGCCCTCGACAACGACGAGAACAGCATCCGCGATCAGTCGCGTGGCTCGCAACTGCCGTTCGGGATGCGAGGCGTTTGTGGTCAGCGTTGCAAACGCTCTGGCGAACAAGGCGTCTCCCGCGTTGATGCCTTGGGCGAGTCCCCAAATCGCCCACACCGTTTCTCGGCCGCGCCGTTCGCGATCTCCATCCTGGATGTCATCGTGCACCAGCGTGAAGTTATGCACCCATTCGAGCGCCGCAGCGGCGGGCAGGGCCGTTTCAGGTGAACCGCCGCACGCTTGACATGCCCACAAGCACAAGGCCGGCCGTATGAGCTTGCCAGGCGATGACTGCGTCGGTTGGCCATCACGATCCGTCCAACCCATGTGATACGCGATCATTTTGGAGCTGAAGGAGGCGTTCGCCGGCGCTGTTTCGCGCAAGTTTGCGACGATCGCATCCTTGTGCAACGTCAGGATTGGCGGAACGTCAACACCGCCAGCCGTCTCGCTTACCAGCGTCTCGTAGGCCACATGCAGATTCTCCGGGAGTCCGGCAATCGTGCGCACGGAGAATTTACGTACGGAAGTATAAAGACAGATGACGCACGCGTTGCCGGATTTCGTTCCGCGAGCGTTTCGTTTCTTCTATCATACCCCCATCCCTGTGTCACATTCTTATAGAAGAAAGAGCGACGATCGACTCGACGAAATAACAAGTCGACTCTTTCGTCCACCGCGCCTGTGTGCTCGTGCTTGTGAGGGGCCTACGCCCAAACTGTTTCCGCTTGCGGGAACCAATCCATCAGCTTGTCGATGACTTCGTCCGCGAGAAAGCCAGGCGTCGATGCGCCAGTGGCGATGCCGACTCGCTCTTCGCCATTGAACCACTCGCGTTTGAGATCATCGGGGTTCTCGATGAGATGCGCCTTTGCGCCCTCGGCCATGGAAATCTCGGCGAGGTGCCTCGTATTGGCGGACTTGGTGCCGCCGATGACGATCATGGTATCGACTTCGCCCGCAAGCTCGCGTGCTGATTTCTGCCGTCCCTGCGTGTCCGAGCAAATGGTGTTGTAGACGCGCACCTCGTAGTTCATCCCTGCAATCTTGCCGACAAGCTCGCGGAACTTATCGCCGTTGAGCGTACTCTGCGAAACGATCGCAAGGCGGCGCGCGCGCCGGATTTCAGTTTCGTCCTCGGGCCATTCGTTCATGATGATGGAGCCGGGGGCGTGCCCGGCTATCCCCTTGACTTCAGGATGATTGGGATCACCCAAAATAACAACTGTGCGGCCCTCGTCCGTGAGCTTCTTTGCGAGCCGCTGGGTGCGAGTGACCATTGGGCACGTCGCGTCAACCACGCGTAGCCCCTTGGCTTCCGCCGCTTCAATGGTCTGGGGCGGCAAACCGTGCGCGCGGACAAAAAGGGTGCCGGTCGAGATGTCGTCGAGGGATTCGACGTTACGCAAACCTTTTTCGTCGAGCTCCTTCACGATGAGCGGGTTATGCACGATGTTTCCCATCGTGTGGACATCGTCGCGTTCCGAGGTTTCGGAAAGCGCCTTCTTATACGTCAGCTCAACGCCGAAGCAGAACCCCTGAGTCCGAGCTTTTTGAATCTGCATTCTTCCCCATTAATTCGGCAATGCGCGCCGCAAGCAACTCAGTCCAACCTGTCAGTTCGTTTTTCGTTGGCTTTCGTTCGCTTCCCTGGAACCGCAGTGGCGCACCGATGCATACTCGGACGTGGCTTGCGCGAAGCCGCCGCGCTGCGACATTTGTGCCAAGCAGGGCGACCGGCACGAGCGGACACTTTGCGGTGGCGGCAAGGAGCACGGCGCCGTTGCGCGCCTGCACATCCCCTTGTGTATTGCGCCGTCCTTCGGGAAAGATGCCGACGACTTCACCACTTTTGAGAAGGCGCAAGGCTCGGCGAATCGCACCGACGTCGCCACTTTCCCGTTCGACGGGAAACGCGTGCACTCGGGTGAGGATCGAACCAAACAAAGGATTCGTAAAGAGTTCTCGCTTGGCCATGAAATGTATGGTACGCGGAAACCACGTCCCCAAGAGAGGCGGGTCCCAATACGAAAGGTGATTCGAAGCCACAACGAGCGGCCCATCGGTGGGTACGTTTTCGACACCGCTGACGCGAGCATCGAACGCGAGCCTCGTGGCTGGGCGCAGCACGACCTTGACAAAGTTGTACAGGGTCATACTGGTCCGCTTTTCACCGTGCGCTCGAGTGCGTCAGCAACTTCTTCGACGGTCAAATCTGATGTGTCGATTTCAATTGCATCAGGCGCTCTCATCAAAGGCGATACTTTGCGAGTGGTATCGCGCTTGTCGCGCAGGATGATCTCGCGGCGCAATTCGTCACGTTCCATCATAATGCCGGCTTCGTGCAGTTCTCGCAAGCGACGATCAACTCGCGCGTCCACTGAAGCTGTGAGAAAAAATTTGAAGCGCGCATCGGGGAGCACGACCGTGCCGATGTCACGGCCGGCCATGACCACATCACGCTTATCGGCAAACGCGCGCTGCGCACCGATGAGTCGCTGCCGCACCGCGGCCATGGCGGCGATAGGCGAGACAGCCTGCGAAACTTGAGGCGAAAAGAGCTCTTGTCCAAGCAGTTTGCCATCAATGCGGATGCGGTAGCTCAGCTGATCGCGTTGATCCAGCATGACTTCGGGTGTGGCGCGCGCCACCAGTTCATCAACTCGAACTGCGTCGTCGGGCGCAATGCCTGCCTTGAGAGCAACGTATGCGACTGCGCGATAAAGCGCACCCGTGTCCAAGAATGCATAGCCAAGCCTTTCGGCAAGTCTTCTTGCGACGGTGCTTTTACCCGACGCAACCGGTCCATCGATGGCGATCTGAACCTGCATCCCCAGCCCATCTTCACACTGGTGTAGCGGGCGACTGTCAAGTCGCCCACGCACAACGCCGCTTGGCCGCTGGATTCGGTTCTGGAAAGCCGTGACCTTGGACAGCCGGAAGCGGCCCAGGCCGGCCCGAACAAGCGTTGTGATGCAGACAGCGCCTATCGTTCACATCGATGGTACAAATCTCACGTTAGATCTCGTCAACCGCATCGCAACCGACCGAGTTGGCGTTGCGCTCGACGCGCGCGCCTTGCCACGCATCGCCGCCGCTCGTGAAGTTGTCGAGCGCGCCGTCGCCTCCAACGGACGAATCTACGGCGTCACGACCGGTTTCGGTAGACTCAAGAACGTCAGGATCGATCCAACCGAGGCTACCGAACTCCAGCGAAATTTGATCTTGAGCCACGCATGCGGGGTAGGCGAGCCGCTGCCGTGGGCCGCCGCTCGCGCAAGCATGCTCTTACGCGCTCATTCACTCGCGCGTGGGTATTGTGGCGTTCGCGTCGAGGTGATCGCCCTGCTCATAGAGCTGCTCAACCGCAATGTGACTCCGGTGATTCCATCGCAGGGGTCGGTCGGCTGTTCGGGCGATCTCGCGCCGCTCGCCCATATGGCGCTGGTTCTTATTGGCGAGGGTGAAGCGTGGGTAGGAAACGAGCGCGTCAACGGCAAGACGGCGCTCGAGCGCGCGGGTCTGTTGCCGCTCACTCTTTCATTTAAAGAGGGGCTCTCGCTCATCAATGGCACGCAAATCATGACCGGCATCGGCGCACTCGCGCTCGTGCGTGCCGACAATGCGCTCCGGGCCGCTGACATCACCGGTGCCATGAGCCTTGAAGCCTATTTCGGAACCGATAGCGCCTTTGCAGAACGCATTAACGCGTTGCGCCCGCATCACGGGCAAGCCCATACCGCCGCCAACATCCGCCGGTTGCTGCAAGGTTCCGGCGTTCTTGCTTCGCATCGCGATTGCGACCGCGTCCAAGATCCGTACTCGTTCCGCTGCATGCCGGTCGTGCACGGCGCAGCCCGTGATACGCTGCGCTTTGCGCACAACACGCTCGATATCGAGATCAACTCCGTCACCGACAACCCGATTATTTTCGCCGACGACAGCTCGCTCGTGAGCAATGGAAATTTCCATGGTGGGCCAGTCGGTCTCGCGCTCGACTATGCGAAGATCGCGCTCACGGATGCGTCCTCCATCGCCGAGCGGCGCATCGACAAACTGCTTTTTGGCGCGGAAGGACTGCCTCCGTTTCTGACCGAGCGATTTGGGTTGTGCAGCGGCTACATGCTGGCCCAGTACACAGCCGCGGCGTTGGTGAGCGAAAATAAGACGCTGTCCACACCCGCTTCGGTCGACTCCATCCCGACGTCAGCTGGGCAAGAGGATCACAACAGCATGGGGACGATTGCGGCACGTCAGTGCGCCTCCGTTGTGGCAAACTACGAGACGGTTGTGGCGATCGAGCTGCTCGTTGCTGCTCAAGCCCTTGATTTCCGCAAACCGCACGCATTTGGTCGCGGCACCGGATGTGCGCATCGCTTGATCCGGGAGCACGTGACGCACTTGGGCGCAGATCGCAATCTCAGTCAAGATGTCGAGGCGGCGCTCGATCTCGTGCGCAGTGGCAAGCTTGTTGCAGCGGTGGAAAGTGAGATAGGAGCGCTCTGAAGATATGAGCACTGTGTCAGCACCGCGCGTCGTGCGTGCACCGCGAGGACCCGTGCGCACGTGTCTTGGCTGGGGACAAGAAGCAGCCATGCGGATGCTCATGAACAATTTAGATCCCGAGGTTGCAGAGCGGCCACAGGATCTCGTCGTGTACGGGGGCAGTGGCCGCGCGGCCCGCTCGTGGGAAGCATACGATGCTATCGTGCGCACGCTGCAGCGATTGCGCAATGACGAAACACTCCTCGTCCAGTCGGGCAAACCCGTCGCCGTTTTCCAAACGCACGAGGCGGCGCCTCGGGTGCTGCTTGCCAACTCCTTGCTTGTGCCCGCGTGGGCAAACTGGAAGACGTTTCGCGAGCTTGAGGCCGCGGGTCTAACGATGTACGGGCAAATGACTGCTGGCTCGTGGATCTACATCGGCACCCAGGGCATACTTCAAGGAACGTACGAGACGTTTGCGGCGCTCGCGCGCCAGCACTTCGGCGGAAGCTTGCGGGGCACGATGACGCTCACCGCTGGCCTCGGCGGCATGGGCGGGGCCCAACCGCTCGCCATTACAATGCATGGCGGCGTGGCGATTGTCGTCGAAGTCGATCCTGAGAGAATCCGCCGGCGCATCGAAGGGCGCTATTGCGACGAATCGGCGGCCTCGATCGACGAGGCGCTCGCCAAAGCGCAAGCCGCAGCAAAAGCAGGCAAGGCGCTATCAATTGGTCTGATCGGCAATGCCGCGGAAGTTTTCCCCGAGCTGTTGAAACGGAACGCCCCGATCGACATCGTGACGGATCAAACATCCGCTCACGATACGCTCAACGGTTACGTGCCCGCTGGCGTATCCTTAGAAGGAGCGAGCGAGCTTCGCGAGCAGGATCCGGAGCGCTATGAGAAGCGAGCGCTCGAATCAATTGCAGCGCACGTCAACGCGATGACCGGCTTCATGCACGCCGGCGCCATCGTCTTTGACTACGGCAACAACATCCGCGCGCAAGCAAGCTTGGCGGGCGTGGCTGACGCTTTCGCGTTCCCTGGCTTCACACCGGCGTTCATTCGGCCACTCTTTTGCGAAGGGAAGGGCCCGTTTCGCTGGGCTGCACTGTCCGGTGATCCCGCTGATATCGCAAAACTTGACGATGCTCTCCTTGAAACGTTTCCCGACAACGATCACTTGCGGCGCTGGATTACACTGGCGCGCGAGCGAGTGAAGTTCCAAGGCCTCCCGGCTCGCATTTGCTGGTTAGGCTACGGCGAGCGGCGCACGTTCGGGCTGCGCATCAATGACATGGTGAAACGCGGCGAGCTGGCAGCGCCTATCGTTATTGGCCGCGATCATCTTGACTGCGGCTCGGTGGCCTCGCCCTATCGGGAAACCGAAGCAATGAAAGATGGTTCCGATGCAATCGCAGACTGGCCGATCCTCAACGCGCTGCTCAATGCGGTTGGCGGAGCCCACTGGGTCAGCGTGCATCATGGTGGTGGAGTTGGGATCGGATACTCAATTCACGCGGGCATGGTCGTCGTTGCAGACGGCTCCGAGGACGCAGCGGGAAGGTTGAACCGCGTGCTGACCACGGACCCAGGCATCGGCATCGTCCGCCACGCAGATGCGGGCTACGAAGAGGCCAGGGCCGCCGCCGATCGCCACGGCATCGACTGGAAGCTATGAAATTGATGCAAGGTAATCGCGGGAATTTGTTCGCGCGTCTGCGCAACTCACGGAGTTAGTGACATGGCAATCAAAGCACCCATTTTCTCGATTCAAAAAAGCAATGAGCGCTTCTGCGCTGACCATGGTTGGCTCAAGACGTGCTTCTCGTTCAGCTTTGCGGAGTACCAAGACCCTAACAATACCAATTGGGGCGCTTTGCGCGTTTTGAACGACGATCGGATTGCGCCCTGCGAGGGGTTCCCGCCGCATCCGCATCGCGATATGGAAATCATCACCTACGTGCTTTCCGGAGAGCTCGAGCATAAGGACAGCATGGGCAATCACGGCGTCGTCGGTGCGGGCGGCGTCCAGTACATGAGCGCTGGCACGGGCGTGAGGCATTCCGAATTCAATCACTCGGCCACGGACGAGCTGCATATGGTGCAGATGTGGGTCGTCCCTCCGAGCGGATCCCAAGGTCCGTCGGCACAAGCGCCCCGCTACGGCCAACGGGAATTCACGACCAAAGACCGGCTCAACCGATGGCTCCTCGTCGCGAGCGGCAAGCCTGGCGTGGCTGCACCGGTCGCGCTCAGTCAAAACGCAGCCTTCCTTGTCTTGAGACTGGAAAGCGGCTCGCTGACCTATGCCCTCGACCCGGCGCGATTGGGCTTTCTCTTCCTCGCCGAAGGAGAGGTCACGGCCAATGGCCAGACGCTGAGAACGGGCGACGCGGTAAGGATGGCCGGCGTTTCCGAGCTGGAGATTGGCGGCAAAGGTGAGGTCCTGCTGTGGGACGTGCCCGATTTCCCGACGTGATGGCCAGTTGACAATGCCTCAAACCGCCGATACTTGTAATGAGATGAGCGACGAACGACAACCGCAGCAATACGAGGATTTTGGTTCAGCGGCAGAAGTAGCGCTTGGCCTTTTGCGCGAGAAAGTCGGATTGCAGTTTTGGATGATCACCAGACTCGCGGGCGACGAACTGATCGTCCTGAGTTGTGTTGGCAATAATTTCGCAGTCAAAAATGGCGACAGCATGTTGTGGACGGACACGATATGCTCGCGCATGCTCGCCGGCAGCGGACCCCGCGTTGCGCCAAAGGTGGCTGAGGTTCCCGCATACGCTGGCGCGCCTCTCACGCAAGCTCTGCACATCGGCGCGTACATAGGTGCTCCGCTTTCGCTCGCCGATGGCAAACTGTACGGTATTCTTGCGGGATTGGACCGAGAGCCCAAAGGCGATGACCTCAAATCGCAGCAGTGGCTCGTCGAGATGGTGGCTGGGTTGCTCGGTGCGATCGTCTCGCGCGAGAAAAGCGCGGGTGACAGCGCGCACCAGATTGTCGCCGAAGGTGGCGAAGTGCTCGTTGATAAGCTGACGCAAACGTTCAATCGCCGGGCTTGGGATCGCATCCTCGTAGCCGAAGAGTCGCGTTGCGCGCGCCACAATCATTCAGCTTGCGTGATTTGCGTTGACATCGATGGTCTGCGCGCCGTGAACGACTCGCAAGGTCGAGATAAGGGAGACGAGATGCTCGTGCGAGCCGCGCAGATTCTCAAGCGCGCGTGTCGCGGCTACGACATCGTTGCCCGCACGGGTGAGGACGAATTCGCCATTCTCGCGGTGGAGTGCGGCCTCAAGGGCGCTAAGGGTATGTTCGACCGCATCAACGGCGGGTTTGCGAAAGATGAGATCAAAGCGTCGTTGGGCATCGCGTTACGCAATGCCAACACCGGCTTGCCCCGCACATTTGACGAGGCAACCAACACGCTGCTCAACGCGAAGCGCATTAGGACGTAGCAGCCTGAAAGTATTTTGACGTCAGCGGGTGGTCCAGGTGCGCCCCGATGAGAAGAGACGCCTGGACGACGCGCTCGAGATCCACGCCGGTCTGAATCCCCATCCCGTCTAACATATAAATGAGATCTTCGGTGGCGAGGTTCCCGGCCGCGCCCGGCGCGTAGGGGCAGCCGCCCAGACCACCCGCAGACGAATCGAAAATGGCGATTCCGGAGAGCAACCCGGCAACGACATTCGCCAGCGCCGTGCCGCGCGTGTCGTGGAAATGGAGCGCCAGCCGCCCCGGGTCCACGGTACGCAAGAGGAGCGCGCATACCTGAGCAACTTGTGTTGGCGTTGCAACGCCGATCGTGTCGCCGACGCTGATCTCGTCGATGCCGAGTGCCAGCAGCTTCCCGACCACATCAATCACCGCTTGGGGCTTGACCTCGCCTTCGTAGGGGCAACCGAAGCCCGTTGACACGTAGCCTCTGACGCGCATGTCCATCTTTTTGGCGCGTTCCACGACCGGTGCGAATCGTTCAAGTGACTGGGCGATTGTCGCATTGATATTGTGGCTGGCAAACGACTCCGAGGCCGCCGTGAAGAGGGCAATTTCGTGCGCCCCGGCGCTAACGGCCCGATCTAAGCCACGCTCGTTGGGAACAAGCACCGGATAACGAACTCCAGGCTTGCGGTCGATGGACTGCATCACGTCTTCTGCATCCGCAAGTTGCGGGATCGACTCTGGGCGCACGAACGACGTCACTTCGATGGCGGGAAGTCCTGCATCCGAGAGCGCGTTGACAAAAGCTACTTTGACCGCCGTGGGGATGCTGACGGCTTCGTTTTGCAGACCGTCGCGCGGTCCCACTTCAACGACCGTCACTCGCTTGGGAAGCGATGAGAATGCTGCACCCATGCGTTACCCTTCCGTCAGCAGGACCAGCACTTCACCTGCGCTGACCGTCTGACCGGGCTGCACCAAAACTTTGGTGACGGTGCCAGGGTAGGGGGCGACGACCGTGTGCTCCATCTTCATCGCCTCCATGACCACCAGAACCGTAAACGCGCTGACGGCGTCATTTGGTTTGACGTTTACTTTGACAATCGTGCCGCTCATTGGCGCCTGCACCGAGCCTGTCGCGGCATCGGTGCCTTGCCGGTGCACCGTCTGCGCGGATGCTGACGGCGGTTGCGCCACGGCGAACTTCGCTACCTCTCCCCGCAGGCTCGAGGCAACTCCTTCGGGGGTACGCCAAGCTGCAAACTTTAATCGGCTGCCGTCCGACGTCAACGTGAAGACGCCGCCTCCGAGCGACTGGATTTGCGCTTCTCTATTCTCGGCGCTGCAATGCCACGCGCTTTCGTTGTACAGCCAGCGTGCTTCAATCCGGACTGGCGGTTCGACAAAGTCGATGATGCGTGGATTGGCGGAGTGTCGCCACGCGCCAAGGCTCAGAGTTGCCTTCGCCGGCTTTGCAGTCGGCGAGATTGGCAGCGCCGCAAGTGCGCCGGCTGCTGCGAGCGCCGCAAGATCACGATCCTCGCGTGGCACAAATGTATTCGCGACGCCAAGGTGTTTTTCGATAAAGTCAGTCTGGGTCTGACCCGCGACGAAATCTGGTTGATCGACAAGCCAGCGCAAGAACCCAACGTTTGTTGCGACGCCGCCAACGATATATTCGTCCAGCGCTTGACGAAGCAAACGGATGCACTCGGTGCGAGTCTCCGCATGGGCGATGAGCTTCGCGATCATCGAGTCGTAGGCCGGCGACACGATCGATCCCGCTTCGATAGCAACGTCGTTGCGCACGCCCGGTAACTTTGGGGGCTCGAAGCTCGTAATGCGGCCCGTCGATGGGAGGAAACCCGCAGCAGTATCCTCGGCATAGATGCGCACTTCGATGGCGTGCCCGCGAGGTTCGATACGCGCGAATAAACTCGCGCGGCTACACTCGAGTTCGCGCCCGGCGGCGATCCACAGCTGTTCCCGAACCAAATCCATTCCGGTGACCATTTCGGTTACCGGATGCTCCACTTGCAGCCGTGCGTTCATCTCCAAAAAATAAAAACTGCCGTTCTCATCGAGCATGAATTCAACCGTGCCCGCATTTCGATACCCGACGGCCCGGGCGATCTTGGTTGCAGCGTCTTGGAGCGCACCTCGGAGCTCTATCCCTACCGCAGACGATGGTGATTCCTCGAGAATCTTTTGATAGCGTCGTTGAATCGAGCACTCCCGCTCGACGAAGGTCACGATATGTGCAAAGTTGTCTGCCAGAACTTGAATCTCGATGTGCCGCGGCGTCGCCACGTAGCGCTCGAGAAAGACGGCTGGATCGCCGAATGCAGCTTGTGCTTCGCGCTGTGCTCCTTCGAGAGCCGTCTCGAACTGGGTGAGGTCCTGCACCAGGCGCATGCCTCTGCCACCGCCGCCTGCCGCAGCCTTGATGAGGAGCGGAGGCCCGAGCTGACGAGCAGCCGCCTCCAGAGTCTCAATGGATTGATCTCGCTCGCTATAACCCGCAACGACGGGAACACCGCACTCCATCGCTGTTTTCTTTGCGAAGATCTTGTCGCCGACTGCGGCCATCGCATCGGGCGGAGGACCGACGAACACGATGCCAGCTTGGGCGCACGCGCCGGCGAATGACGAATTTTCCGAGAGGAATCCATAGCCCGGATGGATGGCCTGCGCGCCCGAACGCCTCGCTGCTTCGATGATCGCATCGCCGCACAGATATGAATCCTTGGGAGAAACTCCACCGATTGGGATGGCTTCATCGCACACTTTGGTGTGAAGCGCGCCGGCATCTGCGTCGGAGTACACGGCGATTGACCGAACGCCGAGCGCCCGACAGGTGCGCGCGACTCGCACAACAATTTCGCCGCGATTCGCGATGAGAACCGACTCGAACGGCTTTACTTGAGCCACGCTGGGCGGCGCTTGTCGAGAAAGGCGCGCAAGCCTTCTTGGCCCTCGGCGCTGATGCGCTGGCTTGCGATCCGTTCGGCCGTCCAGTGTCGCGCCTCCTCGGCGCTTAAGCCGCTGACCGTGCGGGCAATTTCTTTCGCAAGCCGGGCGGCAGACGGCCCACTCGTGAGCACTTCGCCGACCTTGCTTTCCGTCGAGGCGTCGAGCTGTCCGGGCGGGACGACCTCGTGCACCAATCCAATTCGCAACGCACGCTCGGCACTAAAGCGCTCAGCGCTCGGGAAGAGCGCTCGCGCGTGACTCCGGCCAATTTTGCGGAGAACAAAAGGCGAAATAACCGCTGGCACGATGCCAAGTTTCGCTTCAGTGAACCCGAACAGGGCATCTTCTTCTGCAATAACGATGTCGCAGACTGCGATGAGCCCCGCTCCCCCGCCAAGCGCGGCGCCTTGCACTTTCGCGATGATCGGACACGGACAGTTGTCAATCGCGGCAAACATGTCGGACAATCGCAACGCGTCTTCGAAGTTTCGTGTTTCGGAGAGTGCGAGGGCGGCGCGCATGTACTTGATGTCCGCACCCCCGCAGAAGATCGCACCCTCTCCCTCGAGGACTACCGCGCGTAAAGATTCTTGACGCCCAAACTCCAAAAACATCTCGGTCAACTTGGCGATCGTCTCGATGTCCAAAGCATTGCGCACATCCGGGCGATTGAGTCGCACGTGGGTGACTTTTCCATCCTCGATCAGGCGCACTGGGTCGGGCATTTGCAATCATCCCCTACGATGGGCGACTTGACCGTCGCCCGCTACGTTTGTATTTGGGGCGATTTGCCAATCGCCCCCTACATTTCTCTGGCACTACGTTTCCGATTTCGTTACATGCGGAAGATGCCGAATTTGGTTGCGCGCGGTGGTGCGTTTGCGGACGCGGAAATGCCTAGCGCCAGCACCTCACGCGTCTGTGCAGGATCGATGATGCCGTCATCCCAGAGTCTGGCAGTGCTGTAATAAGGATTTCCCTCGGCCTCGTATTTGTCCAGAATCGGCTGCGTGAACTCGCGCTGCTCGTCTACGTTCATCGTCTTACCCTGGCGCTCCATACCTTCCATGCGCACGGTGAGCAGCACGCTTGCCGCTTGGGGTCCACCCATCACCGAGATGCGCGCATTTGGCCACATCCAAAGCTGCCGCGGCGAATAGGCGCGGCCGCACATGCCATAGTTGCCCGCGCCGAACGAGCCGCCAATGATCACCGTGAATTTCGGCACTTGCGCGTTGGCGACGGCCATCACCATTTTTGCGCCGTCTTTAGCGATGCCGCCCTCCTCGTACTGCTTGCCCACCATAAAGCCCGTAATGTTCTGCAAGAAGACAAGTGGTATGCCTCGCTCGCAGCACAATTCTATGAAGTGGGTCGCTTTGAGCGCGCTCTGCGAGAAGAGAATTCCTTGATTGGCGATGATGCCGACCGGATAGCCTTCGATGTGCGCAAACCCGCAAACAACGGTTTGGCCGTAGAGTGCCTTAAACTCGTGAAACTCGCTTGCGTCGACAATGCGAGCGATGACCTCGTGCACGTCGTAGGGTTTGCGCCAGTCGCGCTGCACGATGCCATAAATTTCCCGTGGGTCATATGTCGGCCGCTTTGGTTCTTGGACCGGCCATGGCACCTTCTTCTCGTAGGCAAGGTTGGCCACGATCTCGCGGCAGATGCCCAGCGCTTGCTCGTCAGAGAGCGCGTAGTGGTCGGTGACGCCGGAGATGCGTGAATGCATGTCCGCGCCGCCCAACTCTTCGGCTGTGACAATCTCCCCAGTAGCGGCTTTCACTAAAGGAGGGCCGCCCAAAAAAATGGTGCCCTCGCCCTTGACGATGACGGTTTCGTCCGACATGGCCGGAACGTACGCGCCGCCTGCAGTGCACGAGCCCATCACCGCCGCAATTTGCGCGATGCCCTTGCTCGACATGCGCGCTTGGTTGTAGAAAATTCGTCCGAAGTGGTCGCGGTCGGGAAAGACCTCTGCCTGGAGCGGTAAGAATGCGCCGCCGGAATCAACCAAATACACGCACGGGAGATAGTTTTGCTCGGCGATTTCCTGCGCGCGCAGATGCTTTTTGACCGTGAGCGGAAAGTAGGTGCCGCCTTTGACCGTTGCATCGTTCGCCACGATAACGCACTCGCGCCCGCATACAACGCCAATCCCAGTGACTAAACCTGCGCTCGGCGCTTCGCCCTTGTACAGATCCCAGGCTGCGAGCGCGGAAAACTCGAGGAACGGCCTATCCGGATCGATGAGACGCGAAATCCGATCGCGAGCCGGCATTTTTTTCCGAGACACGTGCAACGCCATCGCCTCCGCGCCACCACCTTGACTCACTCGCGCGGTACGTGCGGAAAGTTCGCTCAGTAAATCGATAAAGAACTGGCGATTGTGGGCGAATTCGGGCGACGAAGTATCGACGCGCGTCTGGAGAACGGCCATGAACAGCCTGCTCCTTTCCTATCCAAAGGGACGCAGCCTGCTCGACGCCAACTCACCGGAGCTAGATGCCAAAACTCTTTGAGTGCGTGCCGAACATTTCAGAGGGCAGGCGTGCAGACGTCATTGCGAAGATCGGGCAACTGGCGGCCGATGCTCCCGGCGTGACGCTCATCGATACGCAAAGCGATCCATCGCATAACCGCTCGGTATACACGCTCGTCGGCAGTGGTGACGGCGTGGTTGAGGCGGCGTTGCGCCTGGCGGGAGGCGCCATCGAGAACATCGACTTGCGCACCCACCACGGAGAACATCCGCGCATGGGGGCAGTCGACGTCATCCCCTTCATCCCACTCGATGGCGCCAGCATGGATGAAGCCGTGTTGCTGGCGCGGCGTTGCGCTCAAGGCCTGTGGGAACGCTATCGCGTTCCCTCTTATTTTTATGAGGCGGCGGCCACGCGCCCCGAGCGACGCGATCTTGCGGCGGTTCGCAAGGGCCAGTTCGAAGGTCTGCTCACCGCCGTCAAAGAGCCCGACCGCCGTCCGGACGTGGGCGAGCCTGAGCTGCATCCCACGGCTGGGGCGATTGCCGTTGGTGCTCGGGACTTTTTGATCGCCTTCAACGTGAATCTGGCGACCGCGGACGTCAAAGTTGCCGAGCGCATCGCGGTTGCCGTGCGCCAGCGCAGCGGTGGTTTGATCGGGATCAAGGCATTGGGGTTCTCGCTACCTGACAATATCGTGCAAGTCTCGATGAACGTAGTCAACGTCAACGCAATTCCACTTTACCGCGTCACCGAACTCATTCGCCGCGAGGCGGCCGCCGCCGGCGTCAGCATCTGTGGCTGCGAACTCGTCGGCCTGGCGCCGCTCCGCGCCCTCTTGGCCAGCGTCTCCTACTATCTTCACTTCGAGAACGTGGACCGCTCGCAGGTAACGTGGTAGAGTCGCAGCGCGGAAAGAAGTTCGGGCGATTACCTTCCTATTCCATTCACAATGCAACGCTCCTTAGTCTTGCTCCGCTCGCTGCGGCTGCCGGAGCACAGGCGCAGATCCGGGCAGACGATCTTGGAGTGATCGAGCGCGGCACGCTGTTGGTTGAGAACGGGGTCATCACGGCTGTCGGCTTGCACAAGGAGTGTGCGGTCGCCGTCGCGCACGCGCGCTCTCGATTCTCTCGTTTCGAGGAGCACGACGCGGCAGGCGACGTGGTCATGCCCGGGTTCGTCGACGCTCATACGCATGCGCTCTTTGCGGGCAATCGAATTTCGGATTTCGAAGACTTGGCGGCGGGCCGGAAGCCTTCGCTTGGCATGGCGTATACGATCGAGCAAACGCGCGCCGCGGGCGAAGCAGCGCTGTTGGAGATCGGCGCCCGCCATCTGACGCTCATGCGCGATCACGGCACCACAACGGCCGAGGTCAAAAGCGGCTACGAGCTCAACGTGCAGGGGGAGTTGCTCCTGCTCTCCGTGATGGCACGTTTGGGGGCGCGGCCGGATCTGCCCCGCATTGTGCCTACGTTTTGCGGCGCCCACGCGCTTGCTCCCGAGTTTGACGACTACGACGCGTTCGTCGACGAATTGTGCGATCGCATCTTGCCGCGCGTCGCCGAGCAAGGGATAGCCTGGTTTGCCGATGCCTTTTGTGAAACCGGATTCTTCACTCCGCAACAATCCGAGCGCTTTCTGCGAGCGTGCTCCGCCACCGGACTCCGCTTGCGCATTCACGCCGACGAGCTGACCAAAAGTGGCGGCGCCCAGGTGGCAGCCAAGCTGCGTACGATGTCCGTCGATCACCTCAACTTCGTCGACAAAGAGGGCATCGAAGCAATTGCGGCCGCCGGATGCGTTGCCGTGCTGTGCCCCGGCACAGTCGAATACCTTGCGCTTCCAACCTATGCGCCTGCTCGCAAGCTGATCGAGGCGGGAGTTCCGGTCGCCCTTGCAACCGATTTTAATCCGGGAACCTGCCCCTGCTTCTCGCTGCAGACAGTCGCGCATCTCGCCCGCCGCCGGATGGGTATGACCGCGCACGAGACCATCGTGGCGATCACCCTCAACGCCGCCTACTCGCTCGGTTTGGCGGGCGAAATCGGCACTCTCACGGCGGGCAAACGGGCCGACATTGTCGTCCTTGGCACCAGCGATTATAGAGAGCTCGGCTACTTTTTCGGCACCAATTTGGTGACCGTCGGATTCATCGGAGCGAAAAGTGGTTAAGATGAGGTTTTGGTATGACGCGCGCGGGAATGCTACATAATAGTATGATCGCGTCATGAAGACGTTTAGGCGGCAGTACCCGAGCAGCTACCCGTCGGTGCCAAAAGCCCGGCGCGACGTTGCCGCATTTGCCCGCAGCTGCGGGCTCTATCCAAACGATATCAATGACATTGCTTTGGCCGCGGGTGAGGCGTGCAACAACGCCGCCGAGCACGGACATGTGGCTGCGGGCCATTTTACGGTTCGTTGTGTATATGAAAACAGCGAGTTGACCATTGAAGTCATCGATCGCGGGGCCGGCTTCGATCCCACGGGAAAAGGCGAGTGCAGCGACCCTGAAAACCTGGGGATGCGCGGGCTCGGCATTTTCATCATGCGATCGCTCATGGACGACATTTGCTTCACGGTTCAGAAATCCGGCACGTCGGTGAAGCTCACCAAATATGCCCTGCGCGAGACGCCCGTCACGGTCGCCGGCTTGCTGAAAGGAAATGGCGTGACGAGCCCGCGCTTGACCCTAGCGGCCGTTCACGACCGGCTCAAATCGCTTTTGAAACTCGCTCGGTTCCAATCGGGCGGCCGCCGCCAGCGCTAACAATCGAGGCGGCTCCAAGTCCGCCGGTTCCAGTCGAATCATGTATTTGCGACCAACCTCGTACGCTTCGGTCTGCGTGTCAACCAAGCGAACGCGCACCCGGCCGGTTGCGGGGTCGAGCATCTCCTGCAGGGTCACGGGCGTAACCTTGCCACCGCGGAGAGCGACCATCGCGCCCGACCCACCGGAGAGCAAGTATCTGACGGCCCCATACCCCAGCGTTCGCGCGTACTCGACGTCGAATGCGACAGGCTTTGCGCACCGCAATTCATAGCCGATGTCTTTGGCGACGATCGTCACGTCCAAGGTGAGCGCTTTGAGCGAGGCCGTCAGCGAGCGTTTCAACAGATCGCCTAGATCAACGTCCGTGAGACGAACGTTGCCGTAGGCGTCGCGTCCGGCGCTTTCCAGCGATCCTAGCTCTGCGGGATCGAGTCGTTCGGCAAGCCCTTCCGCGATGACGGCTACTCCGTGATTGTGGTCGGAAACTCGGCGCTTGATGATGCTGCCAACGATGGTGTCGGTCACGATGCTCAGCGGCACCGTGCCCGCAGGATACTCTTCGGGTATCACAGCCAGCGTCGCGCCAGCCGCTTTGGCGATGCCGAGCGCCAACGCGCCGGATTTTCTGCCCATCGTGATGACGAGGTACCAGCGTGTGGTGGTGCGAGCATCTTCCATCAAGCTTTCGACGATGTTCGTTCCCACCGCGCGAGCCGTCTCGAAACCAAACGTCGGCATGTTGTCGGGCAACGGCAAATCGTTGTCGATTGTCTTGGGAACCGTGGCAACATGAATCGAGCCAGCGGCACGTTCGGCGATACGCGCAGCCCCAAAAGTCGTATCGTCGCCACCAATGCATAACAAATGCGTGATGCCAAGGGTCCGCAATGCGCGCACGGCATTGTCCAGCGAACGTTCGTCCTTGGCCGGGTTGGTGCGCGACGTTCGAAGAATCGACCCGCCCAGCCAGTGGATGCGGCTGACCTCTTCAATGGAAAGCTCTGCGCTGTGCGTTGCATCGTCCAAAACAAGCCACTGGTAGCCATCGTAGATCCCGATGACGCGGCAACCTTCGTTGATCGCCTCGATGGTCGCCGAAGCGATAACGCCATTGATTCCCGGTGCCGGGCCGCCTCCGACGAGAATACCAAGCGTCGGCTTGTTCGTCATTGCGCCTCTGGCGCGTGCTGGTTACTCGCGCGGAGATGACGCAGCTGAATGAGGGCCGCAATGGCAGTCGCGCCAATGACCACAAATGTGCCGCCAGCGAAAATGCTGCTCAAAACCTCGGGTGACATCGTCAGAGCTCTGGATCCGGCGGAAACGGATCGACGACCGGAAGGTGTGGTGTGTTTCTTGGAAAGAGGCCGTCCGGGTGCTTTGATTCCCAAATCATGGCGCGCGAGACGAGATACTCAAAGTTGTCGTATGCCTGCGGGCCACGTTTGCGGCGAATGATCGCAACGACGGGCATGAGTTTCTGCCACGCCCTGATTGCCGTCGGACCTCCCGATTCCATTACCGTCTCGTCAGCAATGTAGCCGAGTTTGAGCATGCCTCCGAGCGACTCCCAAAAATCTAGATACTGGACTTCGGGGTGCGCGAGCCTATCGATGATAGGGCTGCCCAGCTCCGCTCGATAGGTCGGTTCGATCAGCTTGCGGTCCAATTCCCCACTGAACACATAGTTTGCGTGTTCGCGAGCTTGCGGGCTCGACCACTTGTCCATGAAGCCGAGAAAACCGCTGATGGCGTTGCCTGCACGCATGTGGCGCAATTGAAAGACGGCTGCGATCGCCGATGCTGCGATAACGATCATCGTGACGAAGGTCGAGATCGCGGAGAGTTCATCCCACTTCATAGGCTGCTCTTAGCATCGACGTGCATGCGTGGAGTACCTTTTGGATAATTACCAACAGGATGCTTCCCTATCCAGACTTGAGCCCGAGTTGCGAGATATTCGAAGTTTTCGAAGACAAATGGTCGATTCCGACGCACCAGCATCACCACAGGCTCCAAGAGCCGCCAGTACAGGCCCACATTATACCAATGAGCGCGGAGAAACAGCTCCTCGTCAATGAGGCCACTGCGAGTATACGATCCGATCTCTTCATACATCTCGCACAGATGGAGTTCGGGGTGTTCCCGACGATCGACGGGAATTTTTTCCAACCCAGCACGAAAGCTTTCGCTTTCCAGATGAGACGGCAAATCCTGGCGCACGTAGTTGATGAGTTCGAGGACCTGGGGCTGTTGAAACAGCTCGAGGACGGAGAGGAGCCCAGGCAGTTGGTTGCTGTGACGGATGTGACGCAACTGAACGAGTGCGGCAAGAGCGCTGACCGTTACGACGACAAACGTTCCCAGCGTGCCCACGGCGATCCATGACTCAGGGGACATAGCGAGGGGCGATTTTCCAATCGCCCCCACGATAACCTTGATGAAGAGGGGCGATTTTTCAATCGCCCCAGCGGCACTAGGAGCCGGTCGGTTGAGGAGCCGGCGGCTTGAGCGGCTCGCCGATCTTGCGAAAAACCGACTTGCCGTCTTCGACATCCATCTGGATGTGGTCGCCCACCTTGAAGGTGCCTCGCAGCAGCTCTTCGGAGAGCGGATCCTCAACCAGACGCTGGATAGCCCGGCGCAGCGGACGCGCGCCAAACTGGGGATCCCAGCCTTCCTTGGCGATGAACTCCTTCGCCGCTTCGGTGGCCTCGAGCGCCACGTGCTGGTTCTCCAGCTCCTTAACGACCTTGGCCAGCTCGAGAGCGACGATTTGCTTGATCTCATCGAGGTCGAGCGAATGAAAGACAACGACTTCGTCGATGCGGTTAAGAAATTCTGGCCGGAAGAGATGCTTGACTTCCTCCAGGATTTTGTTCTTCATCCGCTCGTAACGAATGGCCGTCGAACCCTCTTCCTTGATCGAACGGAAGCCAATTTCGGCTGCCTTGACCATCCCCATGGTGCCCACGTTGCTCGTCATGATGATGAGGCTGTGCTTGAAATCGACCACGCGACCTTGCGAATCGGTCAGGCGCCCATCTTCAAGAACCTGCAGCAGCAAGTTGAAGACGTCTGGATGAGCCTTCTCGATCTCATCAAGCAGCACCACGGCGTACGGACGCCGACGGACCGCTTCTGTGAGCTGGCCACCCTCTTCGTATCCGACGTATCCTGGCGGCGCGCCGACCAGCCGCGAGACCGAATATTTCTCCATATACTCGGACATGTCGATACGAACCATCGCGTCGACATCGTCGAAGAGAAATTCCGCGAGCGTTCGCGCGAGTTCTGTCTTGCCAACGCCCGTCGGGCCCAGAAATATGAACGAACCGATAGGCCGCATGGGACTCTTGAGCCCGGCACGCGCTCTTCGAATCGCCCGCGTGATGACCTTGATCGCCTCGTCCTGGCCAACGATGCGCTTGTGCAGCGCCCCCTCCATGTTGAGCAGCTTGAGGGTCTCTTCTTCTTTGAGCTTGCTCACCGGAATGCGCGTCCAGGTTGAAACAATGTGTGCGATCTCTTCCGGACCGACGGTATTGGTCGTCGTGCCTTTGACGTTGCGCTTCTCGCGCCACTCTTCTTCCATCTGAGTCTTGCGGGCGCGCAACTTCTCCTCGCGGTCGCGGATTTGCGCAGCTTTTTCGAACTCTTGCGCCTTGATAACGGCTTCTTTCTCGGTGCGCACTTTGCGAATTTCGTTTTCGACTTCACGGATTTCCGGAGGCAGTGAAGTCGATTGCAGGCGCACGCGTGAGGCGGCCTCGTCCATGAGGTCAACTGCCTTATCCGGCAGGAAGCGATCTGTGATGTAACGATCGCTGAGACGAGCCGCTGCGTCGAGCGCCTCGTCACTGATCTTCACCCGATGATGTGCTTCGTAGCGGTCGCGCAGACCCTTGAGGATTTCGATGGTCTCCTCCACCGTGGGCTCGCCGACCATGATCGGCTGAAAGCGGCGCTCGAGCGCCGAGTCTTTTTCGATGTGCTTGCGAAACTCGTTGAGCGTGGTGGCGCCGATGCACTGCAGTTCGCCTCGCGCCAGTGCCGGCTTGATGATGTTGCTCGCGTCAATTGCGCCCTCGGCGGCGCCCGCACCGACGAGCGTGTGCAGTTCGTCGATGAAGAGAATGATCTCGCCCGAAGCGCCACGGATTTCATCCATGACGCGCTTCATGCGCTCCTCGAACTCGCCGCGATATTTGGTGCCCGCAACGAGGCCGGCAAGGTCAAGTGTGATGACGCGTTTGTCGCGCAAAGGCTCAGGCACGTCGCCACTAATAACGCGTTGTGCCAAACCCTCTGCAATCGCGGTCTTGCCAACGCCGGGTTCCCCGATGAGTGCCGGGTTGTTCTTCGTTCGCCGCGAGAGGATCTGGATGACCCGCTCGATCTCGGTGTTGCGACCGATAACGGGATCGAGTTTGCTCTCGCGAGCAAGTTGGGTAAGATCGCGACCGTAGGCGTCGAGCGTCGGCGTTTTGCTCTTGCCTTTGCTCGTGCTTTGTACTTGTGTTTCCGCTCCGAGCAGCGAGGTAGTCTGGACGCGTACCTTCGCAGGGTCGACGCCCAGGTTTGTGAGGACGCGGGCAGCGACGCCTTCGCCTTCGCGAATGAGACCCAGCAGCAAGTGCTCGGTGCCGATGTAGTTATGGTTGAGCTGTCGCGCTTCTTCGAAAGCGAGTTCGATGACGCGCTTGGCTCGAGGGGTGAACACCATCTCCTGTTGGACAGTTTGCCCGCCTCGACCGACAATCGCTTCAACTTCCGCGCGAACCTTCGCCAGGTTGACTCCTAAAGTTTCCAACACTTTGGCGGCAAGGCTCTCGCCTTCGCTGATGATGCCGAGCAGGATATGTTCTGTCCCGATGTAGTTGTTACCGAGGCGCTGCGCTTCTTCTTGTGCTAGGACAATTGACCGGCGCGCACGCTCGGTGAACGGTTCCCACATGGACATTGTTACTTTGACTCCTTGGGCGCGCTACGGGACATCGTGCCCGATTGACCGCCTAGTTGGCGGCTCTTACTCCCGCTTGTATGTTCGACAGCTGGTTCTTGTTCTTTCTTTTCCCTCTTTTGTGATTAACGTTGCAGGGTGCGCTTCCGGTTCACAGTTTCATTATCGGCAAAGGCAAAGCCTCAAGGATCACGGTCCGTGCTGTACTGGTGCCCGATATTCTCAGGATGACGTATCGGCTTTCGGTCGATTGGTAGTGCCAATCGCTACGCCCGGATTGCACAATCCGGATGCGGGTTCGTCGCTCGACCCGCTCGCCGATCAGTACGCCTTGGAGCATGGCCTCTTGAGGCCTACCGCGATAATACTTGCGACCTCGCTGCGTGTCAAGTCAATTGCCGGATTCGTATCGAAACAAAACGAAGGGAGCAAGCGACGCCAATGTCCTCTACACAATCTTCGCAGCCAACGCCGCAACATCGCGTCGCAATTGCAATTGGGTCCAATCTTGGAGACCGTCAGGGCAATGTGGGCGCTGCTATCCACAGGCTGCGCTCGTACGTGACAATCGATCGTCTTTCGTCCACGTATGAAACAAAGCCGGTCGGCTTTACGGAGCAACCTGACTTCCTCAACCTCGCGTGCACCGGATGGACGACCTTGGCGCCTCAGCGCCTGCGGGATGCAATGGCGAAGATCGAGCGCCAAATCGGGCGCCGGATCAGCGTGCCTTTGGGGCCGCGCGCGATCGATTTGGATCTTTTGCTCTATGATGACGTCATATCGAGCGACCAAAGTTGTACAATTCCGCACCCTGGATTGGCCACGCGAGCATTTGTTCTCGTCCCCCTAGCGGAGATCGCGCCCGAACTTGTCGATCCGCGATCCGGAAAAACAATCGGTGAACTTGCTGCAACCATCGACCGGTCGGGTGTGACGATTCGCGAAGGCGGTCTTTTGACTCGCACGCGACGCGACGTCCAAGAATCCAGACCCCAAGTACCCCTGGCGCTCAATCGAGTGGGCATAACCGGCGTCAAGACGCTGATCAACCTGGAGAACGATGCTATCGGAGGGCAAGCAAGCCTCGCGACTCTCGATATCTACGCTGATTTGGACGCAGGCCACAGCGGCGTGCACATGTCGCGTTTCTCGCAGGATCTCGAGGATGCGCTCGCAGACCTGCGCCTGGAACGCTTCGGCATTGATGGGCTTGCACTGGCCCTCGCGCAGCGCGTGGTGGAAAGTCAGAATGCGGAGCGGGCTGAGGTCCACTTGACCGCCCCGGTTGCCCTCGAGCGCTTCACCCCGGTGAGCGCGCTTCGCACGCGTGAGTTCTATACGGCGATCGGGTGCGCGGCAGTCACTCGTCGCTTTTCACGGCGGCTCCTTGGCGTCGAAGCCGAAGGTATGACTGCCTGTCCCTGCGCGCAAGCGATGGTTGCCGACTACTCACGCGAGCGGCTCCTCGCTGAGGGTTTTCATGAGAAGCAAGTGGCCAAGATCTTGGCGGCCATCCCAATTGCCACGCACAACCAGCGCGGCGTCGGAAGGCTCCTTGTTGGTTCCGAGCGGCCCATTTCGCTCGCGCAGCTCGTTGAAATTGTCGAGCAATCGATGTCTTCGGAAACGTATGATTTGCTCAAGCGCCCGGACGAGTTGTTCGTCGTCAATAAGGCACATCAGTCGCCGCGCTTTGTCGAAGATGTCGTGCGCGAGATGCTTCACTATGTGAACGACGCGCTTGTCGACTTTCCCGGCGACACCTTTGTCTTCGCCCGACAGATCAATTTCGAGAGCATTCACAAGCACGATGCCGTGGCCGAGTCTTGTTGCACGCTTGACGAACTGCGCCGCGAGCTTCGCGGCCACACCGACGTTGGGCACACGAGCCTCGAGCAATGGATGCATGGTGACGCCAAAGGTTTTGGGGCGATTTTCCAATCGCCCCCTACAGATTTCGAGAAATCTCTATGATGGATTTTGAAAGGGCTGCGGTTCCCTACTGGCCGATACGTCGCCGCAAGATCTTGCGGCGAAATCTCGCGATCGCTGCTGCTCTTTTCCTCATCGTGGGTACCATCGTTCTGATCCGCCATCGGCTTGCGACCGAGTCCATCGGCGAGCGAGTTTTCGATGAAGTTGCGACGACGGTGTCCGTTCGCTACTACGATCGAGCGTTCCACGGCCTCAATTGGAATGGAATCGTCGAGCGCTACCGGCCGCTTGTGGAAAATGCACCAACTCAGGCACGCCGCTACGAGCTCTTGCAACAGATGCTCGCAAGCCTTGGCGATAGCCACACAGCGATTTTTTCGCCCGCGCAAGTGAATGACGTGGAAGCCGAGGATGCCGGAACCCTCGGAGCATTGTTCGCAACAATCGGGCAGGATCGTGTGGTCGTCCGCGTTGCGCCGCGATCTCCGGCCGCGAGCGCCGGGCTGCGTCCCGGCTACATTGTCGTAGAACGTGCCACAGAGGGAGGGGCTGGATCCTCGGTTCGCTCGTTTGCCGTGCGTGATCCGTTAACGGGGCGTTCCTGGCGTGCACTCCTGCATCCATCGACAAGCGATTCGTTTGACGCTGTGGTATTACCCGATGTGGACTGGGGCACGCTCGCCCCACACGTGGGCTATCTGCGCATGACCTCCTTTCCCAACAACATCGAGGAAGAGCTGGGATGGGCCGTTTCTGACATTGGCACGCAGCCGGCAATGGTGTTGGACTTGCGCGGGAATCCCGGCGGCCTCATCGACGCGGTCGACGCAACCGCCGGCATTTTCTTGCAACCTGGCACCCTCGTCGTGAGCGGCGCTGGCCGCTATTCATTCTTCCGGCGGCGCTTTCTCGCGACGGGCGATGCGGATGTGCGCTACCAAGGGCGTCTTGCCGTCCTGGTTGACGGCACGAGCGAAAGCGGGGCCGAGGCGTTAGCGTCCGCGCTGCAAATCTATCGGCGGGCGGAGATCGTTGGGGAGCCGACCGCCCGTCACGTGCTCGGGGTTGAGGTTGAAGAGCGACTGGCCGACGGAGGTCTGCTGCGCGTGGCGACGCTCGACATGCGCGACGCACACGGGAACATTCTTGAAGGCCGGGGCGTGACACCTGACATTACGGTAGCGCGAACTCCGGCGGACATCGCCCGCGGGCGCGACCCTCAACTGCGCGCTGCCATCTCGTATCTCACTCGCCTGTAATCTCTCGACCTCTAAAATATCGTCTCGCGAATCCTAAACGTCGTCTCGCGAATTCTAAAATGTAGTCTCGCGAATTTATTCGCGAGTATTCTCGACCGCTGCGGCCATGACATCACCCAGGGCGCTTCGCTCGACGATTTGCGCGCGCGGTGCTGACTCGTGCGCCCGTGCAAGATCCTTGGGCGCGACGTCGACGAGGATCACGGGGATGTCGCGCGTGTTAAAGCCTTCGCCCAGATAGCGGGCCGCTTCGAAAGCATGCGAGGGTATCGTGCTTGCCGCGATGACAATAATGTCCGGACGCTGCGTGTTGACAGCTTCGAAAAACGTTGGCCAGGCTGGTTCCGCCTCTGCCACCGTCACCCCCGCCTTTTGAAGCATCCCGCGTCGTTGCGCGCACGCTGGATCGGTGCTGAACTGCAAGAGGAGAACCTTGATCATGCCTCAACCTGATTCGACCCAGAGCGGTGTCGGTCATTCGACGCGATTTCAATGCAGCTACATTCGCCAAACGACCGAACAGAGGTCCGTGGCCCAATCAGCGGAAACGAGCGCCTCATGAGCCATGAGTCAGAGATGGATTTGTTACGGACCAAATCGCAGCAAGCAGCTGAACCAGCCGGGCGCGATGCAATCAAGAAACAGCATGACCGTGGCAAGCTAACCGCCCGAGAACGGGTGACGCGACTGCTCGACCCCGAATCGTTCGTGGAGCTCGACGCGTTTGCGGTCCACCGCACCGACGCGTTTGGCTTAGGCGAAAAGAAATTTATGGGCGATGGCGTCGTCACTGGCTACGGTAGTATCGACGGCCGTAAAGTATGCATTTTCTCGCAGGACTTCAGCGTTTTGGGCGGCTCGCTGGGTGAAGTGTTTGCTGAAAAGATTTGCAAAGTCATGGATCTTGCGGTAAAAATCGGATGCCCGATTATCGGCATTAATGATTCGGGAGGCGCGCGCATTCAAGAGGGCGTGGTCAGCCTTGGAGGTTACGCTGAAATCTTTTGGCGCAACGTGCAGGCCTCCGGCGTGGTACCTCAGATTTCGATCATTGCAGGTCCCTGCGCGGGCGGAGCCGTCTACAGCCCAGCGATGACCGATTTTGTCATCATGGTTGATAAGATCTCGCAAATGTTCATTACTGGACCGGAGATTATCAAGACGGTCACCGGTGAGGAAGTGTCGTTCGAAGAGCTCGGTGGCGCAACCACCCACAACACCAAGAGCGGCGTCGCCCAATTCATCGCGGCGGACGAAAACGATGCGTTTGAGCAGACCCGTCATCTTCTCTCCTTCTTGCCCCAAAACAATGTCGATGATCCACCGATCGTGGCCTGCGATGACGACCCGCAACGGAGTGATGCCTCGTTGATCGACATTATTCCAGCATCTTCAAATCTTCCGTACGATATGCGCGACGTTGTCAGCCGCATCGTTGATGACGGCGAATTTTTTGAAGTTCAAGCGCTCTACGGGGGATCGCTGCTCGTAGGGTTCGCCCGGCTTGCTGGGCGCCCGGTGGGCGTGGTTGGAAACCAGCCGAAAGTGCTCGCCGGTGTTCTCGATATCGATTCGTCAATCAAAGGCGCGCGATTTGTACGCTTTTGCGATGCGTTCAACATCCCGCTCGTCACCTTTGTGGACGTGCCCGGGTTCTTGCCTGGTCTCAATCAAGAGTACGGCGGCATTATCAAGCACGGGGCAAAACTGCTGTACGCGTTTGCCGAGGCGACCGTGCCAAAACTGACCGTCATCACGCGCAAGGCGTACGGCGGCGCCTACGACGTTATGTGCAGCAAGCACATTCGTTCCGATTTCAACGTCGCATGGCCCACTGCCGAGGTAGCAGTCATGGGTCCGCAAGGAGCGGTGCGCATCATCTTCCGCGATGAGATCGCCCGCGCCAAAGATCCAGCCAAGCGGGCGGAAGAGCTTGTCAACGAGTATCTCGAGCGCTTCGCCAACCCGTACGTGGCTGCCGAGCGTGGCTATCTCGACGCCGTGATCGATCCTGCCCAGACGAGGCCGGTCCTCATCCACGCCCTGGATGCGCTGGCGACCAAACGGGTGGCGCGGCCGGCGCGCAAGCACGGTAACATTCCGCTGTGATCATCCTTTCGATTGAACCGCAACCCTCGCCGGAAGAAGCGGCGGCCATCGAATTGGCGCTGAGAAAACTCGTTCGGTCAAACGCGATTACCCCAAGCCGAGCGTCACGTTGGACGAACCGTCGGGCGACACGCGCGAATGAATTCGCGCGACTACAACACTCGCAATCGCCCGCTACAAATAGCCGAAAGCCAACCACCTGGGCGCGGGCAGCGCGCGGCGAGGCAATCGCGCCAAGTGTTTAAACGGGTCCTGATCGCGAACCGGGGAGAGATTGCACTCCGCGTGATTCGTGCCTGCCGCGAACTTGGGATTGCATCGGTTGCGGTGTATTCCGATGCGGACCGGCACGCGCTCCACGTCAAGGCCGCGGATGAAGCGATCCATCTCGGTGAAGCGTCGCCCTCACAATCGTATCTCAATGTCGAACGCATTCTCGAGGTGGCCGCCCGCACGAGCTGCGATGCTATCCATCCGGGGTACGGCTTCCTCGCGGAGAATGCTGCTTTTGCTCGAGCAGTTGCGCAGCGCGGACTTACGTTCATCGGTCCCTCTCCCAGTGCGATGGAACGCATGGGCGACAAGCTTGCCGCCCGGACGGTCGCACGAGAAGCGGGCGTTCCAATCGTTCCCGGCACGACGCAGCCCGTAAGATCGGCAAACGAGGTGCTCGCAATTGCAAAATCGATCGGTTTTCCGATCGCTGTTAAGGCTTCGGCCGGCGGTGGAGGCAAGGGATTGAAAGTGGCGGCGTCGCCAGCTGAGGTGGAAGCGGCGGTATCGCTTGCTTCAAAGGAAGCATTGGCATATTTTGCCGACGACACGGTCTACGTCGAGCGATATCTAAAAAGTCCGAAGCATGTCGAAGTGCAGGTGCTCGGGGATAAACATCGTGCCGCGGTGCAGTTGGGCGAGCGGGATTGCTCGATGCAGCGCCGACATCAAAAATTGATCGAAGAAACCCCCGCTTCCATCGGCGCCGGGCTCCGGCAGCGCATGCATGACGCGGCTCTCTCGCTTGTCCGCGCCATTGACTACGACAGCGTGGGAACCGTCGAGTGCCTGGTTGAGGGCGATAACTTCTATTTCTTGGAAATGAATGCGCGCATTCAAGTCGAGCATACGATCACCGAGGAAACGTACGGATTCGATTTGGTGAAGGCGCAAATCCGAGTGGCCGCCGGCGAGCCGCTTTGGTTTTCTCAGTCTGATTTGGAACCGCGTGGCCATGCGATCGAATGCCGCATCAACGCGGAGTCTCCCGCTGACTCGTTCGCTCCAAGCCCCGGCCGTATCACGCGCTACATCGAGCCTGGTGGTCCGGGAATTCGAGTTGACAGTGCAGCGTTTGCGGGTTGGGAGATTGGCAACGACTACGACTCGCTGGTTGCCAAGCTCGTCGCGTGGGGAAGCAATCGGGAAGAGGCAAGACAGCGCATGCTCCGGGCGCTTTCAGAATATTCTATCGAGGGGATTTTGACCACGATACCCTTCTATCGCTCGTTGCTGTGTGGCGACGCGTTCTCGAGCGGCACCTATTCAACGTCAAGCGTGGAAGCGTTCGTTGCGCCCAACGCCATCCGTGGGAGCCAACCCTTGGGTTCGCCCGAACCAGCCGCGCCCATGCCGACACCGCTTGACGTTACCGTGGAGGTCAACGACAAGCAGTTTCGCGTGCGCGTGGCGGGCCTCAACCTTGCAGCGAACACCGGCGCGCTGCCCCGCGCGCGCAAGTACCAAAGCTCGCGCAGCATTGCGCACGTCGGATCAAGCATCGTCGCGCCCATGCACGGGATCGTCGCGGAGATCAAAGTTGAGGTTGGGGACGAAATCTCATCCGGTCAGGTCGTCGCGGTCGTTGAAGCGATGAAAATGATGAACGAAGTGTTCGCCCACAGGACGGGCAAGGTTGTCGCCATCAACGCGAAAACCGGTGAGACGATAGAGTCCGGCACATCGCTCATTTCCCTCGCCGAGGCGTAGCGGGCGACGGTAAAGTCGCCCACCTTGCGGCGATTGGAAAATCGCCCCATGACCTACGCCGATGCCGAATGGCTGTGGCGGTTCGCCGTCTTCTTCCCGTAGCGCTCAGCAATGAAATCATCAAGACGAGTCGGTTCAAAGGGGAAGCGCGCAAGCAGCGGCGCCATCTCGACGATCATAGGTTGGGTGTCCATCATGATGGCTGTCTGCACTTGCCGGCTAAACGCCGGCCGCATCGTTCCTGTGACTCCCGCCATCAGGTGCATTGCCGCGGGCGCAATATGAGTTACCTGCGCGCTGCGCCCCGTGAATCGCGCGAACGAGGCAGCGACCTCATTCATGGTAAGTGGTTCGGGTCCGCCGATGTCCAACGTCTCGCCGACGAGTTCTGGTACGCGCAGCGCGAGCGATCCAAAGTATGCGACATCGCTTGCCGCAACGAACGTAATTGGATTGGACCCTCGACCGAAGATCTTCGTGCGGCCATCCTTCAAAAGAGGTTCGCCGATGAACGCGCCCCAGGTATCCATAAATGGGCTTGGGCGAAGGATCGAAAAACTCAAGCCACTCTCACGCAAATAGGTTTCAGTTTCGAACTTGATGCGAAAGAAATCGATTGCGTGATCGGCACGCGCACCCGCAACGGAGGTAAAAACGAAACGCTCAATGCCCGCACGTTTGGCTGCATCGATCAGGTTGCGGTTTCCCGCACCGTCAACAAACTTAGGACTGCTTTCGCCCGCCCCCATGAATGAGTGGGCGGCAGCGAGCACCTTGTCGGTGCCGCGACAGGCCCGTGCTAGAGACTCCGGATCGCGCAAGTCGCCCACGTAGACCTGTGCGCCCATCCGGCGTAATGAATCCGCCTTTTTTGCATCGCGAGTGAGAGCGCGGACATGCGTTCCCGAACGAAGGAGCAACGCTATGAGAGCGTTTCCCAAATGTCCCGTGGCGCCGACAACAAGAATCATTGCAGTGCTGCGGATTGGGTACCGGTCTGCCGAGCCTGATACCTTGAGTCAGGGGGCCTAAAGGTCCACTGCTACACTCCCGATGAACGCCCGATTGTATGCGACGCCGCAAGACTGAAAGCGGGATCGAGATTAAGCCCGTCTACCAGGCTGATGACGTCTGCGACCTGGACCTCGCGCATCAGTCAAAACCAGGCGAGTTCCCATATACCCGCGGCATACAAGAGTCGATGTACCGCGGGCGGCTTTGGACCATGCGCCAGTATGCCGGCTATGCCACGGCGCGCGAGTCCAACGCACGCTATCGCTACCTGCTCTCGCAGGGCCAGACAGGATTGTCCGTCGCGTTCGACCTGCCGACGCAAATGGGTCTTGACTCAGACGCACCGCTGGCAGCTGGTGAAGTCGGCCGCACCGGCGTCGCCATCGATACCGTCGAGGACATGGCGGCACTCTTCGACGGCATTCCAATGGCCGACGTCAGTGTCTCGATGACGATTAACGCGCCAGCTGCCATTCTTCTTGCCATGTATCTTGCGGTTGCGCGTCGCCGCGGCATCCCTTTCCCTAAGCTCTCGGGGACTTCGCAAAACGACATTCTTAAGGAATACGCCGCTCGGGGAACCTACATCTTTCCACCCGAGCCCTCGATGCGCTTAGTCACCGACCTCATGCGCTACTGCGCGGACCACATTCCAGGATGGAACACCATTAGCGTGAGCGGTTACCACATTCGAGAGGCTGGCGCAACCGCTGCCCAAGAGGTCGCCTTTACATTGGCCAATGCGCGTGCCTACCTCCGTGCGGCAATCGATGCGGGCCTAGGCGTCGATACCGTTGCGCCGCGCATGTCGTTTTTCTGGAACGCTCACAACAACTTCTTTGAAGAAATCGCGAAGTATCGAGCAGCGCGTCTGTTGTGGGCGACCATCACTCGCGACGAATTTGGAGCGCGCTCACCGAAATCGTGGCTGATGCGCTTTCACACACAGACGGGCGGATCCACGCTGACCGCGCAGGAGCCGGACAACAATGTCGTGCGCGTGGCGCTCCAGGCATTAGCCGCCGTGCTCGGTGGCACGCAGTCGTTGCACACCAACGCTTCGGATGAAGCGCTGGCACTTCCGACGCAACTCGCAGCAAAACTCGCGCTGCGCACGCAGCAGATCATTGCCTTTGAAAGTGGCGTACCGGACACGGCGGATCCCCTTGGCGGTTCGTACTTCGTCGAACGTCTCACGGCAGACGTCGCCGAGGCCGCTCGCAAGATCATGAACGACATTGCCGAGCGCGGCGGGGCGATTGCCGTCATCGAAAGCGGGTGGATGCAGCAACAAATCGGCGAGAGCGCCTATCGTGCCCAGCGAGCAATCGAGTCAGGCGAATCAATCGTCGTTGGCGTCAACAAGTTCGTCGATCCCGACGAAACGTCAGCGGATCCCAGCGTTCAGAAAATCGATGCGTCGCTCGAGCGGGAGCAATGCAAACGCTTGGCCCAGGTGCGCGCGCAGCGCGACGGAGCGCGGGTTGCGGGCTGCTTGGCGTCTGTCGTTAAAGCTGCCAAATCGAGCGCCCCGCTCATGCCCGAATTTATTGAAGCAGTCGACGCCCGATGCACGCTCGGGGAGATTTGCGATGCGCTGCGGGGCGTTTTCTCCGTCTACCGCCCGGCTCGCGCAGTCTGATGACTTTTGGCCAGCTGGACCACGTGGCGATCGTGGTCGCGGACCTCGAGGAAAGCGAGCGGGTCTATGCGGGGCTCGGCTTTTCGGTGTTGTACCGCGAGCGGCTTGCGGAGCAAGGTGTGAACATCGTCGGCATGCGCGCCGGTGAGAGCTCGATCGAGCTTCTCAAGCCGTTGCGCGACGATTCCCCACTCAATCGCTACTTGGGCGAGCAACGGTCAAAGCTGCATCATCTTGCGTATCGAGTCGAAGACCTTGTGGCGGAGCTTGCCCGATTGAAGTCGCTTGGCGTGCCCCTCATTGACGAGCGCCCCCGCCAAGGCGCGCACGGCAATAAGATCGCCTTCATTCACCCCTCGTACTCCGGCGGCACGCTGATAGAATTGTGTCAGGCCAAGCGCGCCGTGTGATCTGGGTCACGCCGCCTCTGGTCACCTAGAAGAACCGATACTCTAAGGAATATGGCCATCATAGCTGACGCGATTCTGACATTCGATGAGCGCGGCACTATTCAGTCGTTCAATGCAGCAGCCGAGCGCATGTTCGGACACAGTGGGTCAGACATCGTAGATGGCAATCTGGGCGATATCATCGCAGAGTCACCGCGGCCCGGAGTCTTCGATACGACCGGCCGGCACAAAGACGGATCGACGTTCCCGGTGCGCTTCACCATCCATGAGATTGCGGCAGGCAGCGGCAGGCTGTTCGTTGGCGTTGCCAGAGAATCGGCACTACGGGCACGCGCCTACGAAGAGTTGCTCAACGAACACTCCTTGCTGCTCGCTACGCTCGAAGCAACGGCGGACGGGATCCTCGTCGTCGATCGCACCGGCAAGATCGTGCGGTTCAACGATCGGTTTCGACGCCTGTGGCGCATCCCGGAAGAAATCCTCGCCTCTCGAGACGACGATCGGGCGATCGCCTATGTCCTGTCGCAGCTCAAACATCCGGACGCCTTCATCGCGAAGGTGCAAGAGCTTTACGCACATCCGGACGCCGAAAGCTTTGATGTCATCGAATTCAAGGACGGCCGAGTTTTTGAGCGACTTTCCGTTCCGCAGCGCGTCGACGATCAGCCGGTCGGCCGGGTGTGGTCGTTCCGCGACGTGACCGAGCTTGCCGTCGAAGAACGGCGCGCGAAGCGCCGCCTTGGCCGGCTCGACGCTTTGTGGCGCCTCGTTTCGAAGTCTGAGGCAAGGCGTGAAGACTTGGTGCGGCAAGTGCTTGAGGAAGGCTCTCGCGCGCTCGCCTTTGACATCGCGCTTATCGCCCATCGCGAGGGGTCATCCGTCATTTTGGATTACGCGAGCTCACCGGGCGATCAACGCAGCAACAAGTTGCGCGCGGGGCACGAGCACGTTGCAGGCGTGCTCTTGGACGCGAAAGCCAGCTTGATGACGGCGGACATAGAAAAGGATCCGGCGCTGGCAGAGCGTCTCGCCTTGCAAGCACCTGGTGTGCGCGGACTCATCGGCACACCCGTGAAGGTCGGCAAAAAGACATATGCAGTCATTTTTGCCTCACCCACACCACTGACGACGGCATTTGACGATGAGGATCGCACCTACGTCGAACTGCTCGGCGATTACATCGGGCGCATCTTGATGATGCGCGAACAGGATCGCCAGATCTCTTACCTCGCATATCACGATGCGCTGACGGGCATCGCCAATCGAATGCAATTTGTGCTCCGGCTCGGTGAAACAATCTCGGCTGCGAAGCGACGAAACCGCCGTTTCGGCCTCGTCTACATCGACCTTGACCGATTCAAGGAAGTCAACGATACGCTCGGGCATGCCGGCGGGGATGCGATCCTCGTCGAAGCTGCTCGCCGCATCAGCCGAGCTGTGCGCGAGGAGGATCTCGTGGCGCGGCTTGGCGGTGACGAATTTGCGGTGCTGATCACCGAGATCGAAGGACCCGATGACGCCCGCGAACTCGCGCAGCGCATCTGCACGGTCTTGTCCACGCCGTTTCGCACTGGTCACCATGATTTCTATCTGTCCGCCTCGGCGGGCATCGCGCTCTTTCCTGAAGATGGAGACTCCGCGGAGACGCTCTTCACCAATGCGGATGCGGCAATGTATCGGGCTAAAGAGGAAGGACGTGATAAGTTCACGTTTTACAGCAATGACATCGCGCAAAGTCTGCAGCACCGCCAGCAAATTCGTGAGGGTCTGCGCCAAGCTTTGGCACAGTCCGAATTGGTTCTCTACTACCAGCCTGTGTTGAATATCCGTTCGAACGAGGTCATTGGGTGCGAAGCGCTCATGCGCTGGCAGCACCCGCAACGCGGTTTGCTGTTGCCCGGCGAGTTCATCCCGCTGGTCGAGGAAACCAACCTCATGGTGCGCATGGGAACATGGGGGTTGACGACTGCCTTTCGCCAATCGCGGCGCTGGGCAGATCTGGGCATTGTGTTGCGGTTGGCGGTCAATTTATCTGCGCGGCAGTTCCAAGACCCGCAGTTTGTGACGATGCTGCGCAGCGCGCTCGCCGAGAGCGGCGCCAACGCTACCAGCATCGAACTAGAAATCACTGAGAGCGTTGCGCTCCGAGATCCGAGCGTCGCCCAAACGACGATCGATGAATGCCGGCGCCTAGGCTTCCGCGTCGTTCTTGACGATTTCGGCACGTATTATTCATCACTATCGTACCTCAAGAAACTTGGTGCCGACACCATCAAGATCGATAAGTCATTTGTCGATGGGCTGCCGGGCGATGATGGCGATGCAGCGATCGTACGTGCTATCATCGCACTTGGCCGCAGTCTCGGGCGCGAAATCATCGCTGAAGGCGTCGAGACACTCGAGCAAGCGCGCTGGCTCGTGCGCGAGGGCTGCACAACCGCGCAGGGCTTCCTCTTTGCCCGGCCGATGACCGCAGAAGCATTAGAACGCTGGCTTGCGACACGCGATACCGTCATCGCCGTGTGAAATCGCTCTAGACAACGAACAGCATGATGAACGAACGCTTAACAACGACTTTCGAAACCAACGAGTCGTCTCTTAAGAACCTAAAGAATCGTTAACTTTTCGCAACTTTCTCGACCTTGTGTTGTATCCATAGCGATGAGACCCGGACAACAAGTCCCGGGGAAAGGAGCTCTTCGCCATGCATCCCCTTTGGAAGTTTTTTGGATCGTTGGCGCTTGTCGCGCTTGCCGTTGCCACGCTTTCGGGCTCGGCCGCATCCGCGGCAGCAGCCACGAATGTGGCGGCCGCACAAGTCGCTTGTGGAACCGTCGATCTCGCATCTGCGAGCTCGGGAGATTCTGCAACCGCATTTGATTGCTTCACAAAAGCGTTCGCCCATTGCGATTTCGCCTCGCTCGCCACGACGCAAACGGATGGGACGGCATCCGTCAGCTCGACGTTTGTCACCTTTGCTGGGGACAACGGCTGCAGCATTTCGGAAACAGTTTCGCGATCGAGCGGCAGCGACGGCAGCGTTGATTCGTACGTGTGCAACAACGTGAGCGAAGCCGACGGCGCGTTGCACTTCACGGGCTGCGGCGCTCAGAGAGAGGTCTGGTTGAAGCCAGCAAAGATGTAAAAGCAAGAGACACCGCGTGCACCGAGAAGCAGCGCCGCAGATGGCGCTGCATATCGGCACGTGTGGGTTCTCGTACCGCGATTGGATCGGACCATTTTACCCCCAAGGCATCAAGCCGCTCGACATGTTGCCCTTTTATGCCGAGCGCTTTGACGCCGTTGAAATCGACAGCACGTACTACGCCATTCCGAAACCCCAGCTCTTTGAGAGCATGGACCGGCGCACACCGAGTCACTTTCGCTTTGCAGTCAAAGCACCCGGAAGCATCACGCACGTCCCCCTTGAGGCGACACCACTGAATGATGACGCCGTCGCCTTCCGCGCGTGCTTAGAACCGATTCGCCAGAGTGGAAAGCTCGGCGCCGTGCTGGCGCAATTTCCCCATAGCTTCCGACCGAGTCCCGATGCCTACCGACGCCTGCGCGATTTGGTCACGTGGTGGCCCGATCTTAATCTTGTGGCTGAATTTCGGCACCGCTTATGGCAAGACGATCGCACGCTCGATGCATTGCGCGAGCTGGGGATTGGCTTTTGCAATGTTGACGAACCCCGTTTCGCCTCTCTGTTGCGACCTGGCTCTGAAATAACCTCGAGTGTGGGCTACATTCGCTTTCATGGTCGCAACTACAGCCGGTGGTGGAAGCAAGAGCGGGCCTCGCACGAGCGCTACGATTATTTGTACACGAGCGAGGAGTTGACCGAATGGTTCCCACGCATCGCAGCGGTCGACGAGCAAGCCAAGCACGCGTATGTGTTCTTCAACAACCATCACCTTGGCAAAGCGGCAGCCAATGCCAAACAACTGGCGCAAATGCTTGACAGGTTTTAAACAATCGTTTAAAATTCACCCTTAGAATGCGCTCACGTGGCTCGACCGCTCGTGATTCGACGCGCCGAGCACTGCTCGAGGCTGCGGCGACAATCTTCGCGGAGAAAGGCTATCATGAGGCCACGGTCCGCCAGATCGCGAAGCTTGCGCGCGCAAATATTGCGGCCGTGAAATACCATTTCGGCGACAAGCTCGGGCTGTATTCCGAGGTCTTGAGGAAGACCGTTTTGAGCGCGGGCCACGAACTCGTGCCGACCATTGTCGAACAGGATGCGCCGCCAGAACGCATCCTCCAGCAGCTCATCCATACGCTCGTGGGGCGCATCGTCGGAGCGGATCGGCCCGACCTCCGCTTTCGTTTGATTGCGCACGAACTCGCGCGGCCCACCCCCGCACTCTCGCGCTTGGTTAAAGAAATTATCCAGCCGAACTACGACCGATTGCGAAACGTGGTCGGGAAAATGCTGGATTTGCCGGCCGACGATGAACAAACATGTTTTTGTGTGCTCAGCATTGTCGGACAAGTCATCCTCTACGTTCGAGCTGGCTCCTTTTTTGGTTCGCTTCGACCTCGGTTGAAGCTCACGCCAAGACGGGTCGAGCGTCTTGCGAACCACATCGCAGCGTTTTCGCTTGCGTATCTACAGTCGGTGGCGGTATGAAAACCAATTGGATTGTTCTCTTGTGCTGTGCACTCTTGTGCGCCTCGTGTGCCGCCCAAGACCGGTTTGCGTACAGCGGCACGCTGCAAGCCGAATCGGCAAATGTCGGCAGCACCATTGGCGGCCGCGTTAGCCTTGTGGCCGTGAGCGACGGGCAGCTGGTCAAGCGCGGTCAAGTGCTCGTTTTTCTCGACGACAAAGAACTGCGCGCCGATCTTGATGCGACAATGCACCAAGAGGCGCAGGCGGCTGCCGCAGTGGGGCAGGCGCAAGCAGAGCTCACCAAGACCTCTTCCTCGCAGCCTCATCAACTTCGCATCGCCCATGAAAATGTTCGTCAAGCGAGGGCGGCCCTTGCTGCGGCGCAAGCTCAGGCGACACAACAATCGTTGACGTACCATCGATCCCAAACGCTCTTTTCGCAAGGGGCAATCGCTGCGCAGACGCTCGATGATGCTCGAGCCACCTATCAAAGCAGCCAGGCTGGGGTTGCCTCGGCCAGAGCCGCGCTGGCTTCAGCGCGCGCACAGCTGGCACAGCTCGAAGCGTCTTCGCAGCCTCAGGATCTCGCTGTTGCGCAACAAAGCTATCAAGCCGCGGTGGCCAGCCGTGAGGCAGCCAGTGCGAATGTCGCTGCCGCGCAAAGCCGCTTGCGCGAAATGGTCGTGCGCGCGCCCGCAGACGGAGTCATCGATGCGCTCGACTTACGACCTGGCGACATGGTTGGTCCTCGCGCGCAAATCGCCTCGGTGCGCGAGTTCCTCAATCCATACGTTCGCATCTACGTTGCGCAACAAGATCTTGGTCGGGTGCGGGTCGGTGCGTCGGTCAGCATCCGCTCGGACGCGCTCGGCGGCCGGATCTTCAACGGTGTGGTCGAGCAAATCGATCAAGACGCGCAGTTCACCCCGCAAAACACCCAAACCGCCGAAGACCGCGCAAATCTGGCATACGGCGTCAAGGTGCGCGTCCACGATCCACATCATGAGCTGCACGGCGGAACGACTGTCGAGGTTGCCTTATAAATGAGCGCCGTTATCAGCGCCAATACATTAACGAAGCGCTACGGTGATCACGAGGTCGTTCGCAATCTCTCGTTCGCGGTGTCGCAAGGATCGATCTTTGGATTTCTTGGGCCGAACGGCAGCGGCAAGTCGACGACCATCAAGATGCTGTGCGGGCTGGTCGAACCAAGTGGAGGGTCAGCCTCAGTCAATGGCTTTGACGTCGTGAAGCAGGGAGACGACGTGCGCCGGTCGATCGGCTATATGTCGCAATCGTTTTCGCTGTACACCGATCTCACCGTGGCCGAGAATCTTCAATTCTACGGGCGCGCCTATGGACTCAACCGCGCTCGTCGCAATCAGCGCGCGCAAGAAGTTGTGACGCTCACCGGATTGCAGCGGTATTCGCACCAGTTGGCAGCCACGCTTTCGGGCGGTTGGCAGCAGCGACTGGCACTGGCCTGCGCGCTTTTGCATGAACCAAGCGTCGTTTTCTTAGACGAGCCGACCGCAGGCATCGACCCCGTCGCGCGACGAGATCTTTGGGACTTGCTCTTCAATCTCGCCGGCCAGGGTGTGACGCTCTTTGTCACGACCCACTATATGGATGAAGCCGAGCGTTGTTCGGCACTTGGCTACCTCTACGAAGGCAACCTTATCGCGCTCGGGACCATCGATGAGCTGCGTAACCTCCCAGGCGTGACTCCCGTTGGAACCATTCGGTATCGCGTGACGGTCGAACGAGTGATGCCCGCGTTTGTACAAGCTCAACGCCTCCCCTATGTCCGGGACGTCACCATTTTCGGACGCGACCTGCACTGTGTGGTCGATCAAGACGTGCCCGCGGAGCGATTGCGAGACGATCTCGCTGCGGCAGCCGGGCGCATCGAGAGTCTGGACAAAATCGAGCCTTCAATTGAAGACGTCTTTGTGGCGCTGACTCGCGCCCGCGCTGCAGCATGAGGTCTTCGCTTAACTTCACTGGCTTCACGGCCGTTCTGTATAAAGAACTCGTGCACATCACGCGCGACCGGCTCACGCTCATCCTTGCGTTGATGTTGCCCATCGTCCAGCTCTTCATTTTCGGCTACGCTGTCAACATGCGCGTCGAGCATATCGGAACTGCTTTTTTCAATGAAGACCGCGGAGCACTGTCAGTTCGAGTCCTCGATGCGTTGCGCGCCTCCAATCAATTCGATCTCGTCCACGAAGCCCGATCACGCGACGAATTGCGCCGGCTCATTGTCGGCAACCGCGTCAAAGCTGCTTTCGACATACCCCCGAATTTTACGGCTGACGTTGCGAGCGGGCGGGGGGCTTCGCTTCAAGTGCTCATCGATGGCTCGGACAGCAATATCGCGCAGCAGGCCTATGCCGCTGCCACGGCTATCGGCGGCGTCCTCTCAAGCGAATACGGCCCGCAGGTCACAATTGCGCCGGCGATCATCGACGTGCGCCCACGCATGCTCTTCAATCCGAGCCTGCGGAGCGCGAATTTCTTTGTGCCTGGTCTCATCGGCGTCATCATGCAGTTGATCACAGTGTTCCTTATGGCCCTATCCATTGTGGGCGAGCGAGAACGAGGAACGCTCGATCAGTTGCTCGTGACGCCCATCGGCGCCACCGGCCTCATGCTTGGAAAAATCGTGCCCTACGCGCTGATTGGTATGATCGATTTCTTCGGGGTCCTGGCAGCAATGGTTTGGGTCTTCCACGTGCCGATTGCCGGAAGCTTAGGGTTGCTCTTGACGCTCGCCGCGGGATTCCTCGTGGCCGCGCTTGGCCTCGGCTTGCTCATCTCCGCGATCGCGAGAACGCAAGTGCAAGCACTCCTCATGACGTTTGCTGCCACCTTACCGTCCATCTTGCTCTCAGGATTTGTCTTCGAGCGAGATCTCATGCCCACGATCCTGCAGTGGCTCGGCTATGCAATTCCATTGACGTACTTCTTGGAGATCTTACGCGGCATCGTGTTGCGCGGCGCTGGCATTGAAGACCTGTGGCCTTCAGTCGTCGCGATGCTCGCGCTTGGGCTCTTCCTCGTCACTTTTGCCAGCGTGCGGTTTTCCCGCCGAGTCGCTTAAGCTTCGCGCAGAATTGAGCGCAGATTGCCGCCGGCACGCGAGAGCTTTGTCTTGGCTTCAGTCGCATCACAGCTGCAGAGCAACATGACAACCGCGGTTTTCACCTGATAACCCGCACGCTCGAGCGCTTGTTTGCACGCGCGTGCATCCTTCCCGCTAATTCGTTCGGTCAGCCGCTCCGCCCGTCCGCGCAGTTTCGCGTTGGAGGCAATGAGGTCGACCATCAAGTTGCCATAAACTTTTCCGAGTTTCACCATGACTGCGGTGCTGATCATGGTGAGGGCCATCTTCTGCGCGGCGCCGGCTTTCATGCGGGTCGAGCCGGCGATCACTTCGGGGCCGGTGCGCAACACGATCGGGATCTGCACCGATCGGACAATGGGACTCTCGGGGTTGCTCGTGATGCAGGCGGTGAGCGCACCAGCCTGGCTTCCCGTATCCATGGCGCCGAGCACATAGGGCGCACCGCCCCCAGCGGAAATGCCGATCAAAACATCCGCTCTTCCGATGCCGGCCTTACGCACCTCAGCGCCGCCAGCGCCAGCGTCGTCTTCTGCCCCTTCGGCCGGACCCATGAACGCCTCGGGACCGCCGGCGATGTGCGCGACTACCAGGTCGCCAGCGCTAAAGGTTGGCTGCATTTCCGCCGCATCAAGCACGGCAATGCGACCGCTGGAGCCGGCACCGAAGTAATGGAGCTTGCCACCTGTTCGAAGACGCTCGGTGATGGCGTCCACAGCGGTGGCGATCACGTCGATTTCGCGTTCGACCGCCCACGCCGCGCGACGGTCCTCATCGTTGATGCGATGGAGCAAGTCAGGCGTTGTCAGCAGATCGAAATCTACGGTCGAGGGGTTGACTTGCTCGGTCAGCGGGAGTGGAAGTTTATCCACATCGAGCGGTTTACACGAGTGCAGCAGCGGACCTTTAGGTTCGCTTTGTTGTAGGGGGCGATTGTCAAGTCGCCCATAAAAATGTAGCGGGAGATTGGAAAATCGCCCTCCGCGCGAATTGTAGGGGGCGACTGTGAAGTCGCCCATAAAAATGTAGGGGGCGATTGAAAAATCGCCCCTCGCGTTTAGTGAAGCGGGGCTAGTTTGACTGTCGTTGCGCCCAAGGCTTGCGCTAGGTCGTAGAATGCTTGGTTGCTGATCAAGTGATAGCTGAGATCAGCAGCTTTGCCGAAGCCGGGTTCCTTGTCGATGTCGTTCATGACCTGGACGTGAATCTTGTGCGATACCGCCTTGTCGAGAAGAAACTCGATTTGGAAAGTACCGTCGGGCGCGACGCCGGCTTTTACGAGAGTTGTTGCCAGGTCTTTGCCTGAGAGCGTGGGTGCCGGAAGTTTCACTCCAGCTGCCGTTGCAATCTTAAGCGCGTCCTTGACTGCGAAGTCGAAGGTCTTGAGCCATTGCGTCACTTTGTCGCCTCCGTATTGTTTTGTGAGCTTGGCGACTTCAGAATTGACCAGCGTCCCGCCAACCATGTTGGTCAGGGCAGTTGCCGTGGAGTAGCTGTCCGCGCCACCGCCAGCGGCGACGAGTGAAGCTGTTACCGCTAACGCGGGCGGGCCGTTGTATATCGGGCCACCGAAACGCCCCATCATGGTTCCGCCCGACATGGTATCTCGGCCGTTGTCCATCGGCTGGTCAGCGTACGCCACCGAGCCTGCGATCAGGCAGGCGACGACCGCGAGCGCCGAGGCCGCGAGTCTGAATTTCATTGAACCCTCCTCAAAATAGTGGGCATGCGTAAATCCACCTGTGCATGCAACGAATCATTGGCCGGTTTGGATGACGCCGGCCGCCTCCAATGCGAGGAAAGCAGCACCGTGTGCTGGTTCTAACGAGGGACGTTGCAGGGTACTCTTACCCGTTTCTTCGGCGCCGACACGAACGGCTTCGAACAGAGCCGGAACCGCATCGAACGCTCCGCCCGAGGCAATGACCGGAAGGATCGAAACCGTTCTCACGCTCGCCGCTACGGTGCGGACCTGCTCCCGTAGGCTTTGGCAAGCATCGCGAACGATGCGCGTGGCAGCCTCGTCGCCGGCTTCGGCGGCGTCGCCGACGAGCGCTGCGAGGGTTGCGATAGCGCCGACGTCAGGCGGCCAATGGTGGACCAGTTCGACCAGTTGCGGTACCGACGCCGCCCGCAAAGAACCCAGTACCGCATCGCTCAGCCCGCTCCTTTCTTCGAGATGGTCAAGGACGCGCGCCGCATGCTTCAGCGCGGAGACGCCGATCGAATATCCGCTCGGTGTGTCTCCGATAATGGCTCCATATCCTCCGCACCGAACGCCCTCGCCGCCCGCGCGCTCGCCATAGACAAAACTGCCGGTGCCTACGATAACGACGAGTGCTGGCCGCTCCTTTGTGCCCGCTCGAAGTGCGATCTGCGCGTCATTGCGCAGCAACACGGTTGTCTCGGGGCGCACAAGAGACTGAACGACCGATTCGAAAAATTCGCGATCCGACTCTCGCGCGAGTCCCGCCGCTCCAATGCAGACAGCGCTAACCTCGCCCACCGATAGCAATGGAACGAGCGCTTCTTTCAGGCTCGCTTCTGCTTTTTCTCGCCCGACCGAGTGTACATTGGCGCCGCCAGCACGGCAGCGAGTCACCACAAGACCTGCTTCGCTGACAAGCACGGCAAGAGTTTTGCTGCCACCTACATCGATACCGATGACGTGTTTCAACCGCTTACCTTGCGGGCGATTTTCCAATCGCCCGCTACAATGGCGACTTGACAGTCGCCCGCTACAAGGGCTACGAAAAAATGGAGCGCATGAGTGGCACAAAATTTCTTCCGGGAACGATCTTCCCCATCACGACCGGCCGTCGCGCACCGGTTGCGCTTGGCAACATATTGTTCTTGCCACGCAGCGCCTCATACGCGAGAATGGCAAAGGCTATCGCCTCTTTGGCATCCGCAGTGAATCCGAAAGCGTCTGCGCTTGCGATGCGGGGCGGACTCTCTCGCCTCGCCAGGTTTCGTTCGATCGCGCTTATGAGCGTGAGGTTGTGGACGCCTCCACCCGACGTCACAAGCAAACGACAATCGCCCGGAATCGCATCAACGATTGTACGCGCGCTGAGCTCAGTTAATGTCGCAATGAAATCCTCACGAGGGCAAGATAGCGCGCAAGCCTTCGCATAAGCGCGATCGAAAAATGTTATTCCGAACTGTTCGACGCCAGCAGTCTTCGGCGGAGATTGAGCAAAATATGGGTCCGACAGCAGCCATTCGAGCAAAGGCGCATTCAGCTCGCCTGACGCTGCGAGCTTGCCGTCGCGATCGAATCCCGGACCCTCCGGAAATAACGTGCGTGCCGCGCGGTCGAGGAGCATGTTTCCGGGCCCCGTATCGAAGGCTCGCACTTCTTCTGCCGCACACCCAGCCGGCATCAACGTCACGTTCGCGATGCCTCCGATGTTGAGCGCGGCGCGCGATTCGCCTTCGCTTCGAAGCACAAGAAAATCTGCGAACGAAACCAAGGGCGCACCTTGCCCTCCGGCGGCGACGTCGGTCACGCGAAAGTCGGCGACGGTTGTCAAACCGGTTTGCTCGACTATAACCGCCGGCTCCCCCAATTGCAAGGTTGACGCGACGCGGCCGGACGACCCGTCGGGCCGAGGTTCGTGAAAGACGGTTTGCCCGTGCGAGCCAACGAGCGACGCCTCAGGTACGCGTTGCAATATCCCCACCGCCGCTTTTGCAAATGCGTCGCCAAGGGCAAAGTTTAGCGAACTGATCTCCGCCAGTCCCGCGGCTGCCGGGGATGTTTGGAGCTGTTCGAGTGCCCTTCGAAGCACCTTCGGGTATGGCGTCGTGGCAAATTCCAACAACGCAAAGGCGATGCGGTGATCCGTTTCGTCGAGATCGACCGCCGCCGCGTCGATGCCATCCATTGACGTGCCGGATATGAGCCCGATGACGCGCACTAGGCTAAGTCTTCGACCACCGCGTCGTGGACCGCGGCGCGAAGGCTCCGGATGGGTTCGGGCTGGCGACTGAAGAGCACGCGATTCGTGAGCAGCACGATGGTCAGCGAACGCTGCGGATCAACCCAGACCGATGTCCCCGTGTAGCCCGTGTGGCCAAACGAGCTTGACGAGAGTTTCTCTCCGCACGAGTGTCGACCGCTAGCTTTTAGCGCCCATGTCAGTCCGCGTCGCTCGTCGACGCCAACGGCTTGCTCGCGAACGGCTTCCTGCGCGGTCGGCCTCAAGAGGACGCGGCCCGCTCCAGCGGCCCCTCCGATGCGGTACATTTCTGCCAAGCGCGCTACGTCTGTAGCGGTACCGAAGAGGCCCGCATGCCCCGCTACGCCTCCCATGGCCCAGCAGTTTTCGTCGTGGACCTCCCCGCGCAATAAGCGCTTCCGCCACTCGTCGTTTTCGGTGCACACGATGCGATCGGCCAGTTGATGTGGCGGACGATAGGTCGTTTGCTGGATTTCCAATGGTGCGCAAACGAGCTCGAGCATCGACGCATCGAGCGGTTTGCCCGTCACCCGCGCAATCGTCTCGCCCGCCAGCATGAACCCCAAATCGCTATACGTAACGGCTGTTCCGGGCGGCGCCTCAAGTGGGGTGGCGCAAACGCGGGCGATGACAGCTTTTGCTCCCAACTCGTCTCGAAAATTGACGTGCGCCGGCAGACCCGACGTATGTGTCAGGAGATGCCGGTAGGTGACGCGCAACCGGCGATTATCCAAACCAGCGAATTCGGGGAGTCGACCGACGATGGGATCGTCGAGGGAAATCCGCCGCTGGTCGAAGAGCACCAGCATCGCTGTGCCCGTAAACAGTTTGGTGAGAGACGCAAGGTCAAAGAGCGAATCGGTGACGACTGGGTCACCGTGCGGCATGCGCTCTCCGAATGCAGCTTCGAAAAGCACCCTTCCATCGTGACGTACGTGTAGGACGGCACCGCCACAAATCTCGCCGATAGCGCGCTTCACCACCTTCATCGTTCGCGGCAGGGTCGATGCCTCGAGTGAGGTTTTCCGTGCGCTCACGGCGCGGCTTGCAGCGGCGCGCGCAGCGACACGGGCAGCTTTCCTAATGGCGAGATCTTGCCTAAAATGACATCAGCTGCAGCTTGCATTGCGCCCGCATCTTCGCCGTAGCTCGCGATGACCGTTAAGGCAGCCGGCAATACCTCAGCATCGTATGGCTCGCGTCCGGCCACCGCGATCACTCGCTTGCCAAGCATCGCAAGGTCTGCGACCGCACGCGCCTGCAAGGGATGCTGTTTGGCTCGCGTGGTGATCGCGACGACCGCGTTGGCAGATCCGGATGCCATGAGCATCTGTTTGTACTCGTGACCCGCAGGATCGAGCGACCTCACTTGTTCGTGCAGGCGCGCCTCGCTTGCGCCGAGAGCGGGGCCTATAACCGTTTTGCGATGGCGATCGACGTCTTCTACCCCGGAGGGTTGTTCGTCGCCAAACTCGATGACGAGCAAGCGCTCTTCCTTGCTCAAGCGCAGCGGCAGCAGAGAGTTCGGATCGCGGACCAAGGTGATCGCTCGGCGAGCGACCGCCAGCGCAGCTTGCTTGTGCCGTTCGCTTCCGACCGTGTCGAGGGGCGGCCTTGAGATGTTGTTCGCTGCGAGACGCCGCCGGAGTTTTGCAACGCGTTGGAGGCTTTGCTGCACGCGCTCACCGGACAAGCGTCCGTCCAAAACCGCGGCGCGCAGGGCATCGCGAGCCCGGCGCACTTTGTCGGGAGTGTGCGAAAACAGAATGAGGTCTGCGCCCGCCGCAACGGCTTCAACCGCGGCCGCCTCGGGCGTGTGATTCGCTTCGATCGCTTTCATTTCCATGCAATCGGTGGCGACGACACCCTGGTACCGCAGCTCGTCTCGCAGAAGCTCGCTGAGAATGCGATGCGAAAGCGTCGCCGCTTTGCCTCGCTCTTCGATTGCTGGAAAGAGCGCGTGCGCAGTCATGATCACGTCCACACCTTCGGTGATGGCTGCGGAAAAAGGTACGAGTTCGACCGCCCGGACGTGAGCGAGATCGCGGGGAATCGATGGCAAATCGAAGTGGGAATCGATCGTCGTATCGCCGTGACCTGGAAAGTGCTTCGCGGTGGCAGCGACGGATGCAGCGTGCAACCCGCGAATGGCCGCCCGCACATTCAAACCCACCGCATGCGGGTCGTCACCGAACGAGCGCAAGCCAATGACCGGATTGTCCGGATTGTTGTTGATGTCTGCAACCGGCGCAAAATCAACAGTGAAGCCGAGAGTGCCCAGCTCGTCACCGATGAGATGGTACATCGATTCGGTTGCTGCGGGATCGCGAACCGCACCCAGCGCCATTGCGGACGGCGTCGTCGTGCCTATTTGCGCAAGCCGCGAGACGGTGCCGCCCTCTTGATCCAAGGCTATAAGTGGCGGCGCTTCGCTGTCGCGGGCGAGCGAGCGGATAGCGTCGGTCAACTCGCGCACTTGTTGCGCGTCCTTGATGTTGCGGCGAAAAAGGATCACACCTCCAGCCTGCGCGACGAGATCGCGCGGCACGTCCGCGGCGGCTGTCCCCTGAAAACCGAACATGAGGAGCCCGGCAACCTGGTCTGCAAGCATTTTGTCGACCACCTTTTTGGGCTACCTCGCTCTCGGCGCTTGCACCTGTATTTGTGTGGAGGCAGCGGTGGAGGTCAGGTGAGCGAGCTGGCGGAAAGCGCCCGTCATCATGCGAGTTGCCATCTGCGCCGGCGCCGTTTTGGCGGCGGTTCTCCTCCACTCTGCCGCTCCTGCGCGATCACAAAGTTCGGACGTAGCACGTGCCACGCTCCCAAACGGCATGCGGGTTGTCGTCGTTCGCGACGCGCTCGCGCCCGTCGTGACGGTAGAATTGAATTACTTGGTCGGCTCTGCCGAGACGCCGACGGGGTTCCCTGGCTTGGCGCACGCACAGGAGCACATGATGTTTCGCGGCAGCGCCGGTTTGTCCACCGGGCAGCTGGCAAACATCAACGCATCAATGGGTGGCGACATTGATGCCGACACGCAAGATACGGTCACGCAGTTCTTTGCTACCGTTCCCGCCGATGACTTGGACATCGTCTTGCACGTCGAGTCCATCCGTATGCGCGGCGTTCTTGACACGTCGCAAGAGTGGGCACAAGAGCGCGGCGCCATCGAACAGGAAGTGTCGCGCGATCTGTCCGCACCATTTTATAAGTTCTTAACCGCCGCCCGGGCAAGCATGTATTCGGGGACGCCGTACGAGCACGACGCACTCGGCACACGTCCGTCGTTTGAATTGACGACGGCGGCGATGATTAAGTCTTTTTATGATGCTTGGTACCATCCCAACAATGCCATTTTGGTCATCACGGGGGACGTCGATCCTCAAGCGGCTATCACTGACGTGCAAAAATATTTTACCAGCATCCCTAGCGCTCGGCTTCCCGCTCGCAAGCCCGTCAAATTCGGGCAGCTAAAAGCAGCACGTATCGAGCTCACCTCCGATCTGCCAGTGCCACTCGTTGTCGCGGCCTACCGTTTTCCTGGCTATCAAAGTCCCGACTACGCGGCCGGGGAAGTGTTGAGCTCCGTCCTTGCAAGCCAGCGCGGTGCTCTTGCCGACCTCGTCGTCTCAGGAAAAGCGCTCGCAGCCGGCTTTTTCCCGGGCAGCACGTTGCCGCAGTCAGCGACGGCCATGGTCTACGGCGCGTCGCAAGGCGGCGATACGCAAGCGCTGCTAAAGCTCGTCCAAGGTGTGCTGGATGGTTATGTCAAGAATGGTGTGCCGGAAGATCTTGTGGATGCATCGCGCCGCCAGCTCATCGCGCAAGCGGAATTCAATAAGAATTCGATATCGGGATTGGCCGATGCGTGGTCCGAGGCAGTCGCCGTCGAGGGCGTCTCGTCTCCGGACGAGGATGTGGCGCAATTGGGCAAGGTAACGACGGCTGACGTCAATCGTGTTGCACGAACGTATCTCAAAAACAATACAGCGGTGGTCGGCATTCTTACGCCCCGGCCGTCGGGCGGACCCATTGCAAGCCACGGGTACGGGGGCGCGGAGTCATTCGCTCCGACCCAAAATGCCGCCGCGGTTATGCCCGACTGGGCCAGCAGCACCCTAAGCTCGCTCAACATACCGCAGTCGAGCATCAATCCGGACGCAATCACCCTACCGAACGGCATCCGCCTTATCGTACAACAAGAGAGCATTACACCCACGGTGAGTGTGATCGGACGCGTGAAATCAGACCCCGATCTTGAAACGGCACAAGGCAAAGAGGGTGTTTCCGGCGTGCTCGATGCCCTGTTCTCGTACGGAACGACCGATCTCGATCGGGTTGCCTTCCAGCAAGCGCTTGATGGTATCGCGGCCTCGGAAAGCGCCGGTGCTGACTTTTCGCTGTCAGTCCTTTCGTCCGATTTTGACCGTGGTGTCCAGCTTCTTGCGGACAACGAATTGCATCCAGCGCTGCCGTCGCAGAACTTTACGATCGTCCGGTCGCAAATCGCGTACGAACTGCGCGGCGAGTTGCAGACTCCGGACTACCTGACCGACCGGGCGCTGAACAACGCGCTATATCCAAAGGATGACCCAACGCAGCGAGAGGCAACACCCGACACCGTGTCGGCGCTCTCGCTCGATGACGTCCGTGACTACTATACGAAGGTTTTTCGGCCCGACCTGACCACCATCGTTGTCATTGGCGACGTGACGCCAGCACAGGCGCAAGCCTCGATTGGAAAATGGTTCGGCGGATGGACGGCTTCGGGCACGCCACCCGCGACCGATCTTCCAGCCGTGCCCAACAACGCACCGGCAACCGTCACCGTTCCCAATGCGTCGCGCGTTCAGGATAATGTGACGCTTGCGGAAACCGTGGACATCAGTCGCTCCGACGCAGACTATTACGCTCTCGTCGTCGGCGATCACGTGCTTGGCGGTGGATTCTACGCCACGCGACTCTACCGCGACGTGCGCCAACAAGCCGGGCTCGCCTACGAGGTGAGCAACGAGCTCAACGTCGGAAAACTGCGGTCGCTGTATTCGGTCGCGTACGGTTGCGATCCGCAAAACGTTGGGAAGGCTCGATCCATCATCGTTCGCGATCTCCACGACATGCAAGTGAGCCAGGTTTCGCCGAGCGAGTTGCAACTAGCCAAAGCGCTGCTCCTTCACGAGATTCCGCTGCGCGAGTCAAGTGAGGATGCCATTGCAGGTGGATTGCTGAGCCGCTCGGTCGCCGGCCTGCCGCTCAACGAGCTCGAGCTCTCGGCTCAGCGCTACGTGGCAGTCACGGCGGCTCAGATCCAAGCTGCCTTCGCGAAGTGGATCCGCCCGGATGGGTTCGCGCAGATAACACAAGGCCCGCCGCCAACGTAGTCGCGCGTGTATTGAGATGTAGTCGCGCGAATTTATTCGTGCATTGAGATGTAGTCGCGCGAATTTATTCGCGCGTGCGCTCGATTGCCAGCGCGGTACCCCCGCCCGTTCCGTGACAGAGTGCGGCGATTCCGCGAGTGCCATTGCGTTCCACGAGTGCGTTGAGCAATGTGACGACGAGCCGTGCGCCCGTCGCACCGAGCGGATGCCCAAGCGCTATCGCACCGCCGTGTACGTTGAGCTGGTCGCGCGAAACGCCCAGTTGACGCTCGAAGAGCAGCGTGCTTAACGCGAATGCCTCATTGTTTTCAAAAAGATCAAAGTCGCTCAGCTGCATGCCAAGCTTCGTGAGCAGTTTGCGGACCGCGGGAATGGGTGCCTCTGCGAAGCGCCAGGTGGCTCCCGCAGACCAGCTCCCACCCAGGATTTTTCCGATGGGTTTGAGCTGGTGACGCTCGACCGCGCCTCGACTTGCGAGCAGGACTGCCGCCGCCCCATCGGAGATTTGGCTCGAGTTGCCTGCCGAGAGTAGCCCTGCACCGCCTGCGAACGACGGGCGCAGTTTACTCAAGATCTCAAGGGTGGTTTCAGGCCTAATCCCTTCATCCCGGTCGACCATCTCAACGCCCTTTTTCGTTTTGACTTCGACTGGAACGATTTCTCGCGCAAAGACGCCGGATTGGGTTGCACGCGCTGCGCGCTGATGCGAGGTCGCCGCGACGGTATCGAGCTCGGCGCGGCTGACGCCGTACTCGCGGGCTAAGCGCTCTGTTTCTTCACCCATGCCTTCACCTGTGATCGGGTCCGTGAGCCCGTCGTAGGTGAGAACGTCAATCAATTGTTCCGGAGCGCCGGCGAGCGACTTGTATCCCCAGCGAGCGCGGGGCGAGAGCATGAAGCCAGTTTGCGTCATGGATTCAAAGCCGCCGGCCAGCACGAGGTCTGCATCGCCGGTCGCGATGGCGTGCGAGGCGCTTATGAGACTCATCATCGCCGACGAACACACCATGTCGATGGCGTAACCATCCACCGTGTCGGGGATGCCCGCAGCAAGCGCGGCTTGTCGCGGCAAGAGCTGTCCCCATCCTGCCCGCAGCACGTTCCCAAAAACGTACAAGTCCAAGTCTTTGCCGGGGATATGAGCTCGCGCCAACGCCGCGCGCATAGCGTGAGATCCAAGCACGATGGGAGAGAGGTCGCGCAAAACGCCGCCGAACTTGCCGATTGGCGTGCGCACGCCGGAAACGATAAAAACGTCGTGCATACGGTCGAGCTGCTTAATGAACCACGACCGAATTGGCGATCCACTCGCCGCCGCGGATGACGCCCGAGGCAGTGATTTTGCTGCCGTGCCGGATATCCGAAATGCTGCCTGCTTCACCTCGGAGTTCGAGCGCCGTCGTCGGCGTAATCTCAATTTCGAGATGCCGTCCGCCCGCATTGAGGATCACGCTGTTGCTGACGTAACTGACCGACTCCACCACCCCCGACACGTTGAAGCGCTTATTCGCGTCAGCAAGAAGCCATGCGCTTTGCACCGTGGCTTGCGGTGATGCCGAAATCGGCTGAGTCGCGCTAGCACACATCACGATCGCCGCAACAGCGATCGACCATATCCAGTTGCACGCTCTCCATGGATGCTTCATACCGGTTCGATAACGCTTTTACTCCCCGTTTTGTTTCGCCTGCACGGCGCGCAGACACACTGTGATGCGAGGCGCATTGCCTCGCGAGCTCGAATGGCGGCTGCGTGAGCGTGACACTTTTGCCCGAGCGGAGTCTCGGCGCGACAAACGTCAGGGCAACGGTCTTGGGGCTCGGCGGCGAGGGTGTCTTGCGAACGTTTGGGTATGAGTCGCAGGCGCGCGAGGTTATCGAAGCCGCGTTGGAAGAAAAGATCACCTATTTTGACTCCGCGCGCGCATATGCTGGAAGCGAGCAATACTACGGGGCAACCTTCGGACGAAGGCGAGACCAAATCTTCCTCACCTCAAAGGCCCACGATCGCACGCGGCGCGGCGCATTGGCGATGCTCGATCAGACGCTTGCCAACATGCGCGTAACGCACCTGGACCTGTGGCAATTGCACGACCTGCGCACGTGGGAAGAGCTTGATGCGATTACAGCTCCGGGCGGGGCCTACGAGGCATTCGTGGAGGCCAAGCAATCCGGCAAGACGCGCTTTATCGGCGTCACGGGCCACTACGACCAAGATGTTTTGCTGGCGGCAATCGAGCGCCTCAAATTTGACACCCTCTTGATCCCCGTGAATCCGTGCGAACCGCAAGCGACTGCGTTTGCGACAGGTGTTGGAAGGCGAGCCATGGGGTTGGGCATGGGGGTCATCGGCATGAAGGTTCTCTCTCGCGGACTGCTCACGAGCTTACCGGATGCGCCCGGGCTGCAAGAACTTATTGATTACGCGCTCAGCCAACCCGTGCATGTGATCATCATTGGATGCGATTCGGTGGACCAGGTTCGGGAGAACGCCACAGCCGCACGAAAATTCACCCCAATGGCGCCCGCGGTGCAACGGGAGCTCGAGCAACGGCTGAATCCTTATTCCACAGAGATGCTTTATTATAGAAAATAACCGCGCCGCGCGGGCTCTCCTTGGGCGATTCGACAATCGCCCGTTACATGACGAAATCGATGGTGGGAAGAGCAGGGATCAGCGCCGCGTCTTCCGCTCGCTGCAAGAAGTGTTCAATGCTCGCGCGACCATCCGGACCAAGATCCACCGTGCGCTCATTGACGTACATGCCAACGAACGTGTCGGCGGTTTCCTTTTTCATCCCGCGCGAATATTGCAGCGCCCAATCCAATGCTTCCGCTCGATGCGCTAATCCGTACTCAATACTCTCGCGCAAGTGACGCGATGCAAGCGTCTTGACGACCTCGGGCAGCGATCGTCGGATCGCATTCACGCCCAGCGGCAGCGGCAACCCAGTTTCCTCGTACCACCACGCCCCGAGATTCACAATCGAGCTCAACCCGTGCGCCTCGTGCGTCAGCTGACCCTCGTGGATCAAGAGGCCGTACTGTATCTTGCCTCCTGCAACTGCTTCCATGATCGTGTCGAACGGCATGACGACCGGCGTGAAGTCTCCAACGCAGAGACGCAGACCTAGATACGCGCTCGTCATGAGGCCGGGAACCGCGATTGGAACTCCACGCAGCTCGTGGGGGTTCACCTTTCGTCGCGCGACGACCATTGGCCCGTAATCGCGATCTCCCATTGAGGCGCCGTGATTGAGAATCGCATACTTGTCGGCAACGTACGCGTAGGCGTGTACGGAGATCGCCGTCGTGTCCAAGCGCCCCTCCGTCGCCCACTCGTTCAATGTTTGAATGTCTTTGAGAACATGTTCGTACGACAAATCATCCGTGGGAATTTTACCGCTCGCGAGGGCATAAAACATGAACGCGTCATCGGAGTCCGGCGAATGGCCGAGGGTGAGTTGTCGAATTCCGTCAGTCATGGCTCCGCCGGTTCTCGCAGGGATTCTTCTTCTCCGCCGATAACAACGTGAAAAGTATGAATCCACAAGAAACACCGGAAGCGCAAGCGGCCTCGACTGCGATCAACGAACCACTGACCGAAGAGCGAGTCCGCTCGGAGCTGCGCAACGTGGTCGATCCGGAAATCGGTATCGACATGGTGAGCCTCGGCCTGATTTACGGCGTCAAGATCGATGGTACGGTCGTCTCGGTCACGATGACGCTCACCTCACCAGGCTGTCCGGTAGCTGGCATGTTCATCAGCGCGGTGCATGCGGCACTGATGTCCATTCCTGGCGTGACCGATGCGAAAGTAGACTTGACGTTCGCCCCACCGTGGGATCCACGAACCATGGCGAGCGAGGATGCCAAGATGATGATGGGGATCTACTACTAATTGCAGCGTGACAACGGCGCTCCGAGCGCCGTTTCTATCCAGCATCTCACGAAGCGCTACAAAACCGTCACCGCGGTTGACGACCTCTCGTTCGAGGTTGCTCCTGGCGAGTTTTTTGGTTTTCTGGGGCCAAATGGCGCCGGCAAGACGACGACGATTAACGCCATGGTAGGCCTCGCGACGATTCAAGGCGGCAGCATCAGCATTTTCGGTCACGATGTCATCACCGATTATCGTCGCGCTCGGTCCCTCATTGGATTGTCGCCGCAAGAATTCAACTTCGATCGCTACCTGACGATCGAAGAAATCCTCATCTATCAGGGTGGTTACTACGGCATGCCGCTGGCTTCGGCTAAACCGCGGGCTCGCGAACTGCTCGATCAATTCGAACTCACAGACAAACGGCGCAACAGCTACCTCGAACTCTCTGGTGGAATGAAGCGGCGGCTCTCTCTTGCCCGAGCGCTCATTCACAGCCCAAAGCTCCTCATTTTGGACGAACCAACTGCCGGCATGGACGTTGAGCTGCGTTTGGAGCTATGGGATTTTCTGAAGATCATCAACGCCGGGGGCATGACGGTGTTCATGACCTCGCACTATATCGAAGAAGTCGAAATGTTGTGCAACCGGATTGGCATCGTTAATTATGGCAAACTCGTGGAACTGGAAGACAAAGCCGCGCTCATGGCACGGCACAGCGAGCAATCACTACAAGAGGTCTTCTTAGAACTCGTGGGACGTCGCACGCATGGTTAATTACGTCGGCTTGGGGACGCTCATTCGGCGCGAGCTCAAACGCACGTACATGGTGATCAATCAAGTTGTGTGGCCGCCGGTCATCACAACGTTGCTATTCCTTTTCATTTTTGGCCTGTCCCTGGGATCGCGCATCAAAATTCTCGGCGGCGTGCCCTATGTCGAGTTTCTCTTGCCCGGACTGGTCATGCTCAACGTCATCTCGTCGAGTTACGATGAATCAGCGTCATCGCTGTTTCAGCAGCGCTTCATGAACTCAATTCAAGAACTTCTGATTGCTCCGCTCTCGTACATGGAACTTATCGTGGGCTTCTTGACGGGCTCCGTCTTGCGAGGTCTGGTCATCGGCAATCTTGTCATGCTCATTGGCCTCTTGCTCGTGCACGCGCACCCCAAAAACGCGCTGATTTATTTTTATTTCATGGTGATGACGGCGTTGCTCTTCTCTGCCGTTGGTATGATTGCAGGGTTGCTCGGTAAGACTTGGGACAATCTTGCTATCTTTACCACGTTCGTCATCACGCCATTGACGTATATCGGCGGCGTTTTCTCAAGCATCGCACTGTTGCCGTCCATCTTCCGAAAAATTTCATTATTCAACCCAATGCTCTATATGATTGACGGCTTCCGCAGTTCGTACACCGGTGTTGTTGACGTGAGCCTCACAGCCGACGCCGCCGTCGTAACGATCTTGGCGTTCGCCGCACTCGCTATTGCCGTCGTGTTGACCAAGCGTGGGGTAAACTTGCGCGTCTAGGTCTTTTGTCCGATGTTTATGGCACACCGGCGCGCGAAAATTAAGTTCGTCAATAACAAAAAGGAAGCAGACTCGAACGGCGGAACCACTCTGTTGTGCATTTAATTTTTCTCGCCTTATGCTGCCTCATTAGTGGCAACGTGCATGCGCAATCCGGTGCGCCTTTGTCGCACGCGCGTATCGCTCTTTTGGGGGCTGCTTCGCTTGACACAACGAGCGACGCGAAAGGAAATTTTTCCTTAAGCGCCCCCCAGGGAGCGTACGTCTTGAGCGCTTCGGTTCGGGGCTTTTCACCTATTGCGATCGCACTAAAGGTCGATCGCGATGTCACCGTGGATGTTGCGCTCGAAGCCCTCGACTCGCCGAAACTTCGCCAAATAGGAACGGTGATCGTCGATGGACGCCTCGCGCCGATTCGAGGAGTTATCCCATCGATCGATCTTACCCGATCGGATTTCGACCGGCTTGGTAACGATCGCCTCATCGAAGGGCTGCAAGCCCTACCTTCCGTTACCTTTTCGCGACCCAACGGCGGTTCGGCCGCTGCCATTTCGGTGCTTTCGCTCCGAGGGCCAGACCCATCTGAGGCGCTCGACACGCTCGACGGCCAGCTGCTCAATGATGGCAATACGGGCGATCTCGACCTCTCGCGCTTTCCGGTAGCGGCGTTTTCCTCGGTCGATCTCACCGAGGGCCTGGGACCTGAGGACGCCGAGGGCAGCAATACATTCGGTGGCGGGATCAATTTCGTCTCGCTGCGTCCGACGCAAGAACCCCACTACGCCTACTCGGTGTCGGGTGGGTCGTTTGGTCGCAGCGAAGTTTGGTTCAACACGACCGGCACCCAAGGACGCCTTGGCTACGGCGGCGCGCTCGACGATCAAAACGAGAGTGGCTTCGTCAATCAAACGGTCCAGTTGTACCAGGCAACACCTCTTGGAATGACTCCCTCGTCGTCTCTTCCCGCTGCGCTCGGATCGTCGGTTGCGTCGCACTTGGCACTCGCCAATCTCGCCTGGACGTTTTCGCAGAACGCCGATCTCAACGCTCGAGTTTTTGTGCTGGGCGACAACCGCGACGAAAGCAGCGCGCTCAACGGCATTGACGGGCACACGGGAGATTCAACCTTCGGTCTTTTCATCGGACCCGGGGCGCAAACATTTGGACAAACGATCCGCGCGTACATGCTCGATGGCCGGCTCCCGCTGGGCGCTGGGGAGTTGACGGCGTCCGCGCAAGAGAGCGATAATAATATCGCCATCAACGGTCAGAATTTTATTAATCCCTACAGCGTGAATCATCTCGACCATCGGTATAACGGAGCACTGACGTGGCAACGGACCTTCGCAACGTCGCAATTTGCCTTGGGGGGTTACACGCGATACGAGAACCTTACGTTCATCTCACCGCCAGGCACCGGGCCAGCATCGGCTAATCTCGGCCAAACGATCAACGTTTTTTACGCGCGCGGGGGCTTTGCGCCGACCGAGAAACTCCGTCTCGATGGCGGCGTGTTTGAGTCACGCTACACCTCGTTCGGCTCGAACGTAGATGGTCGTTTTGGCGCGATCTACAATATGGATCCAAGAACCGCCCTGCGCTTTTCGGTGGGCACAGGATTTAGGGCGCCGTTACTGGCTGAGCTCTATCGGCTTCCGGCAACACAGCTGGCCCGGGACGCCAACGGTGTGTTTGTCGGACAGGGAAACCCAAACGAGCACCCCGAGCACGCGACGCTGTACGAACTTGGCGTGTCGCACGAATTCTCGCCGCAATCGACGCTTGATTTTTCGCTGTATCGGACGAATCTGCGCAACCCCATCGAGATCTTCTATCCGCTCAATGCCACTGCGCCGCCGCCCGGCCCAAATTGTCTGAGTCCGAGCAACGCCCCGCTCACCCCATTTCCGGGCTGCTTCTCATACAATAGCAACGTCGGGACCGCGGTGTATCAGGGCACTGAGATTCGATTCGTCAGCCGCTTCGTGCCGCAACATCTTTTCCTCACCGCGCTGTATGGCATCAACGTTGCTTATCCGTCTAATTTCACTGCGGAGTTTTCAAATCCAACCTCCGGGGGCAGCCTTGTCGACAACGCTCAGTTCCTGGGCATCCCGCAACAACAGGGCTCTCTCCAGCTGGACTGGGCCCGCAGGGGATGGCATGCGTCTGCCGCTTCGATCTTCCGGGGTAGGAATAACGAGCTCAGCTTGCCGCCGTTTATGATTGTCAACGCCTTGCTTGGCAACCAGGTCAGCCGACACGTCGACCTATCGCTTGCCGGCACAAACCTTTTTAACGCAGCAGCAGGTCCGTTTACCGTGTTCGGTGCCGGCGTACCTTACCGAGGAGTTGTTGGTCAAGACGCGAGCCTCAATCCAATCTATGGTCCGTTGCCCACGGATGCACGTCACATCGAGCCTGCCGGCGTTCGACTGATCCTCACGGTTCGCGACTAACGAGTCTCTTTTCCAACCGCCGACAGAGGGCGACCTTCGAAATCTTCGATCTGCTGGCGGCGCAGGTCTGAGATCTGAATCGACTTTCCGTTCGCGTAGTCGAACATGACTTGGATGGAAGTCATTTCAAAAACCAGCTGACCAGTGTTGGCGTTACGGATTTCATGCTCCATGACAAAGCTGGAGCGGCGCAGTTCCGTTACCCGGCAACCCACGATCAAGTCATCACCCAGCTCCGCAGACAATCGATAGCGAGCCGTTAACTCCGCCAAGACAAAATCGAACTGCTCGAGCTTCTCGATGCCCGTCACCTTCATCCAATACTCGGTTCGTGCTGCCTCGGCGTACGATAAATAGACGGCATGATTGACGTGGCGCATTCCGTCAAGGTCGCGAAACATGACTTTGATTGGGCGAAGCAGTTTAAATCGATTTTCTTCCGGCACGAAGTCGAACGAAGCGTTCGGCTAGGCGGACTTCTTCATTGGGGCTTCGCCCAGCGGCGACGGAACGATTTCTTGTCGCGCCAGCAGCGTTTCGGAGTTGGCGACCGCCCAGTTGTGAAGCTGCTGCAAGATGGGCAGCAAACTTCGCCCCAGCGCCGTGAGCGAGTACTCGACCCGCGGCGGTATTTCGGCATACGCTTTGCGCGTCACAAGCCCATCGTGCTCGAGATCGCGCAGCTGGCGCGTCAGGACTTTCGGCGTTACTCCCTGCATGGCGCGCTGCAACTCCCGAAAGCGCATGGTACCCTCGCCCAGGTTGGCAATGACGATGACCTTCCACTTGTCAGCGATCATCGCAATGGTTCTTTGGATGGGGCACGTGAGCTTGGTGGAGTAGGTCATCTGAGGTCTCCTGCCGCGACTGGCGATGGGGGCAGGCTAAGTTCCTTTTGGCCCCACGCTTTCCTTTTGGACCTGATTGGTTGGTGACAGACCTAGCGGTGGGTATTGCACGACAACGTGTCCCGGCATCCCTGCGCGAGGATCGTCAATGCGACGGTACGTCGCCGCAGGCGATTTCGGGCGATTTGACAATCGCCCACTACACTTTTTTTATTACGAGCGCTTTTGCCTCGGACGCAAACCGATCGTACGCTCCGGCGAGTGATGCTGCCCAACCGTCTATTGGTTCGCGCGGATCCGTTGCCAATTTCGTTTGCAGGTCTGCCGAGATTGTGGCTAGCTCTTCAGCGCCGATATTCGCACAGACGCCTTTGATCTCGTGGGCTAGAGCGTGGGCGTCATTTGATCTCCCGGCTGCTAGCTCGATTCGGAGGCGCTCGACGAGCGTTTTGAGCGAGACAATGGCCAGTTCCAGAATTTCTGAGATAGATACCCGGTCGGTGCCGAGCAATTCAACCAATCGATCGGGATTGAGGGCCGCTTGGCCCGCTAGAGGTCTGTGACTCGGCTCATACATTCTTTGTACAAAGACTCGTCGTTCTGATGCGGGACCGATAACTTCTATAAGCAACGTATTGGACGGTTTCACTGTGCGGCAACCTATCAAACCTCTTGTCATCGCGCGCGAGCAACGCCCGGCTTTTGCATCGGGCATTGCTGTTTCTTTTACTGTTCTTATTGTCGACGACAGCAACGTAAACCTTAAGCTCTACGAGAAGCTCGTGAAAAGCGTTGGGTGCGGCGATGCTGCCTGTTTTAGCACGTCGGCGAGCGCGCTCGCATGGGTTGGCGACCACGACGTCGATCTGATCATCGTCGACTACAAAATGGCAGCGCCGGATGGTTTGAAGTTTATTCAACTCATTCGCAAGATGGTGGACAAGGAACACGTGCCAATTTTGATGGTCACAGCTGATCAGGCAAAACAAGTGCGGCGCGCCGCTCTTGAATTGGGTGCGAACGATTTTCTCGCCAAGCCTATCGACCCCGACGAGTTCACCGCTCGGATCAAAAACATGCTGAGCTTGCGCCAGAGCCAAAAGCAGCTCGCAGAAACTGCTTCATGGCTCGCCGATCAGGTGAATGCCGCGACTGCCGAACTCGTCGCGCGCGAGCGAGAGACAATTCTCACGCTTTCGATGGCGGCGGAACGGCGCGATCCCGAAACGCCTTCCCACCTTGCTCGGATGGCTCACTATTGCGAGAGCATTGCTCGAGCCGCGGGCTTGCCTAAGCCCAAGCAAGAGCTGATTTTGGCAACTGCCCCACTCCACGATATCGGAAAGATCGGCGTCCCCGATCATGTTCTTCAGAAGACAGGGAAACTGACGCCCGCCGAATTTGCCTTGATGAAACGCCACACGATTATTGGGTATGAGATCCTGAAGCACGGCCGCTCGAGCACCATGCAAATGGCGGCACAAATTGCGCTCACCCACCACGAGCGCTTTGATGGATCGGGTTATCCACACGCTTTACGCGGCGACCAGATACCTCTCGTGGGCCGCATCTGCGGTGTCAGCGACGTCTTTGACGCGCTGACCTCGGCGCGGTCATACAAGGAATCCTGGCCCGTTAAGGACGCGATCGCCGAGATCAACGCAGGCTCTGGTCGCCAGTTCGACCCGGAAATCGTCTCGGCGTTTAACGCCGTTTTGCCCGAGATCGCAGACATTAAGAGGAGATTCCCGGAGGAACGAGGCTGACGCTTGTGTCCTTAAAGCTCAGCCACAAACTGCTCATCATCACTGCGGTTCCCCTCGCGTTCATCTTGGCGCTGCTGTTTGCAGTAGACCAGATGCACGACCGGGTCGCGTCGGCCGAATACTACGCCCAGCGCTCCGAACTGGTCATCGTCCAAGCTCAATCACTTTCCCGCAACTTAGCGCGCGCCGAATCAAGTATTCGTGGTTACGCCTTGACGGGAGACCCGAAACTTGCCGAGCCCTACCAGGCCGCGGCCGTCGATATTCCCGATCAGTCCGATCGACTCAAGCAGCTGGTCAGCGAGAATGAAGACCAAGAACTAGCGGCAGCGCGGCTGGCTCAGCTCGCGCATCGGATCTTAGGTTCGCTCGCGCAAGTCCGAATCGTGGCGGACGCGAGCGGCAAGAACCGACCACACGTTCAAGCCGCGGTGATCGCAAGTGGCGAGCTCAACGACCTGTTTGTGAATACCATGGAGCAATTTATCGCGGACGAACGCCGTTTGAGTGCGATTCGCGACGGCGACCTGCAAGGTGCGTGGCATCAGTTTGACGTGTTGTTGGTTGCCGGCGCGGTCGCGGCATGTCTTTTGACCCTCGCCCTGATGGCACTCTTCAGTCAAACGACGGCGCGACGACTGTCGATGCTGAGCCAAGCAGCCCAGCGCTTCGCGGCAAGTGGCGAGGTGGGGCCGCAGGTTGGCGGCAACGATGAGGTGGCACAGGTCGACGAAGCGTTTCATGCCATGGCCGCGGTGCTCAAAGAACGCCAGGCAACGCTCGCGATGTATAAGTTGCTTTCCCAGCACGCCCGCGACGCGATGATTTTTGTGTGCCAGAGCGATGGCCGCGTTATGGAGGCCAACGACGCCGCGCTTCAGATGTACGGATACACTCGCCGGGAATTCCTTTCACTGCGCGTGCACGATCTCCGCGATCCTGCGGATCTTGCAACGCTCGAGTCGTCCTTGGCCGAAGCCGAACGCGGCGGCGTGATCTATGAGACAAGAAACAAGCGCAAAGATGGCTCGATCTTCCCAGTCGAGGTGGGCGCCCAAGGCGCCATCATCGGGGGAGAGCGTACGATCATGGGCATTGTCCGCGACATTACCGAGCGCAAACAGTTCGAGCGCGAACGCCAACGCTACTTCGATCTCTCGATCGATCCCATGTGCGTCGCTCACATCGGCGGAAAATTTGTTCGAGTCAATGCAGCCTTCGCAAACATTCTCGGATTCACGCAAGACGAACTGCTCGCCACGCCCTTTAGCGATCTCGTTCATCCCGATGACAGCGCGCTGCGAATGGAACAACTGCGAAAACTGGAAGCTGGCGGGAAAGTCGTCGGCTTCGAGGTGAGTTGTCGGCGCAAAGACGGCACCTATGTGTGTTTGGTTTGGGACGCAGTGCCAGCGGGAGAAGGTGATCTCGTCTACGCCATGGGGCGCGACGTCACCGAACAGAAGGCCGCGGAGGCGGCCTTAGCTCAAGCCAAAGACAAGGCAACCGAAGCGTCTCGCCTCAAGTCCCAATTTCTCGCCAACATGAGTCACGAGATCCGCACCCCGATGAACGGTGTCATCGGCATGACGGAACTTCTTCTTTCGACCCCTCTCTCACGAGAGCAAAACGAATACGCAGGCGCAATCCGCGAGTCTGGGGCAGCGTTGTTGGCGATCATCAACGAGATTTTGGATTTTTCCAAACTCGAAGCGGGAAGGCTCGATTTGGAGATTTCGGAATTTTCGCCGACCGCTGCGGCGGAGAGCGTCGCCGATCTGCTGGCCTCCCAGGCTCGTCAAAAATCGCTCGCCGTCCAGTCGTTTGTTGCAGCAGACGTGCCGCGCTCGCTGCGCGGCGATCCGGGCCGGCTGCGTCAAGTCCTCATCAATCTGGTTGGCAACGCCATAAAATTTACCGACGTCGGTCGTGTCACACTGCGCGTCACCAGCGAAGCGACACAAGGCAACGGGGTGACATTGAAGTTTGCGGTCACCGATACAGGCATCGGCATCCCTGTTGCCGCTCGATCGCGGCTCTTCCAGCCGTTCGTTCAGGCAGACGGTTCGGCTGCCCGATACGCCGGAGGCACCGGCCTTGGCCTTTCTATCTGCAAGCGGCTTGTGGAACTCATGCACGGCGAAATTGGTTTTGAAAGCGAGCAGGGGAAGGGCTCGACCTTTACGTTCACGGCACAGTTTGCAAAGAGCACGGTCGCCACGGCGGAGCCGCCCCGCACAGAACTGCAAGGCCATCGCGCGTTGGTCGTCGATGACGACCCCATCGCGAGAGAGATCATCCACGCCTATGTCGTTTCCTGGGGAATGCAGGCCGACAGCGTTGCGAGTGGCGGCGACGCGCTCAACATGCTTCGGAAGGCCGTGCAGTCAGGCGATCCTTACGATATTGCGATCGTCGATTTTTGGATGCCGCAGATGAACGGACTTACCTTGGCGCGCAGCATCCGCTCCGACTCGACGCTGAGCCATACAAAGCTCATCCTCATGACCGCCTTCGATGCAAACTTGCACCGCAATGAGGCAACCCGCGCCGGCTTCGCCGCTTATCTTACCAAGCCAGTCAAGCAATCGCAGCTGTTCATGAGCATTTCGTCAGCGATTCGTCATGGCAATGCCGGCACGCCCGATGCCGCGGTGACCGCCACCATCCTCGAGCAGCTCGAACCGCGCCCCGGAGCGCTTGCATCGGCGAGGATTCTCGTCGCCGAGGACAACCTCATCAATCAGAAGCTCTCCGTGGCTCAACTAAAGCGGCTAGGCCTTGACGCTGATGTTGTCAAGAATGGCCAGGAAGCAGTCGACGCGATCAAAACCAAAGACTACGCCCTCGTCCTCATGGACTGCCAAATGCCCGGCATGGATGGTTTCGAAGCAACTCGTGTGGTGCGAGCATCAGAATTGGGCACGAGAAAGCACACGACCATTGTTGCCATCACGGCCAACGCGCTTGAGGGGGATCGCGAAGTCTGCGTCGCCGCGGGCATGGACGACTACCTCTGCAAGCCGGTGCAGCTTGACGCCCTGCGGGCGCTTGTGCAGCGCTGGTTGCCAAGCTTCGGCAAAGAGACCGCAAGCGCGTAAAGTAGTGTCACGAATTTATTCGTGACGATGACGCGCGAATAAATTCGCGCGACTACATTAAGGTAACGTGTTCGCGTCCTTTTGCGCTTGCAACTGATCTTGCGCGTCGCTGGTTCCTTGATCGACGCCACTTTGGCCAGCGTTTTGCCCAGCCTGCGGCTGCGTATCCACTTGCGTCTGAGCGGCGATTGCGAGCTTGCAATCTTGCGTGTTTTGTTGATCGGGATGCGCATTGCAGTAGCTGAGCATAGTCTGGCGGTCGCTGTCGTGGCTGACCCAGTACTCGACGGTTGCTTTATCGTTGGGGTCGTGGGAGACTGACGGAGCAAACTCTGACTTGGCCCAATACCCAATAATTGCGACGACGAGCAAGAGACCGATGAGGCTGAAGTTTCTCATGCATGATATATCGGTTCGTGCCCGGGCGAATCATCGACCGTGATCATGATCACCTTAAGGAGGTCTGCTTAATTAGACGGCTTCCTCCCAGCTCGCCATTTCTGGGCAGATGAGGGCCTTTGCGCGATCAGTGCCTGCGTTCCATTTCGCATCGAGCACGGCCTTATCGAGGTCGTCGCATCGAATGGTCAATGCATTGCATTTCTTCTCGCGCACCGCGCTCCGACAAACATAATAAAAGAACGGCTTATCTCGGTTATGTCGGTTATCACTGCGCTTCGACGCAAACCTTCCACGCGAGTAGGTCTGCATAGGCTCGGTACGTTCGTGACCGCTTGAAACTCTTCCCTATTGGTGAGGGAGCGGATGGGTTGGGTAGCGGCTAGGTATCGCGTAACAGCATGTTATCTGACCCGAACAGCTCACGAGTTGGACTGGAAATGAGGCTCACACTTCTTGGCAGTGCGCCCAACCCATAACGAGGACGCGACGACGGCCGCGACGTTGGGGCTGCGGGTCCTCCTGGGCATGGTGGTTTCTGACAAGGTTTAATTGTTAAGGATGGAACGGGACTAGGAGTGGGACTCGGCGCAGATGCTCCGAGCGCACAAGCATAAATTGGCGCAGGCGTGCCGCTCGATAACGGACGAAAGTGATTGCCTGCGACTGAAAGCGGATGCCTCAATTCGGGCGGGCAATTGATGAGCCCGGCAATAAGAAGTTTCGCGGTGGGCAATGGCACGCCGTATGCGGCGAGTCCACGCGCTGTTAGGTACCCTCCACCACTTGCAAGTAAATTCCATTTCCCAGACTGTGGGCTCGTAAATGCTTGCTCACCACCTCCCTGACCCCACGTCCATTCTGCGAGTGCGTAGGTGCCGTCAATAGAGAGTTCGGTGACTTGAAATGTGATACCCGAAACTGTGCGACCTTTTGTGACGTTGTTTGTGACGAGATTGACGATGGTTGTCTCATCAGATGCCGTATCAGTAAGACCTGCCTGCGGGCTGAAAATATCGCTTGCCATCATTATAAAGGCTACGGACAAGCCCAAAACAATGGAGGAAGAAAGATTGGCTTTGCTCTTCATAACAGCAACCCTCAGTTCGTTATATGATAAAACGCCGTGACAGCATTCGGGTCGTATGGCCAGCCCGGATCGGAAAATGTGTTGTTGGTAGTATCCATGTGGCAAGTTCCATCGGATGTTACGCTTCCGCCATTCGACGCGACGATTGTGCAGCCCTTATTCATGCATATTCCTACGTGCTCGAAACCGCTTCCACTGTAGTCGTATCCATCTTGAATGACGATGTCTCCCGGAACTGCCTGCGCCGCACCTGCAGCAGTAGTGGACGCTTGAAGAAGATGCCCGTAGCCCTTCCCAGTGATCCCTTCAGCAATATACGGAACCCATGAAGCGTCATCATTGACGCTTAGAGTGTGACCCAAAGCATTCAGTGCAATAAGATTTACCAACTTCGCGCAGCCATTGCCACAAATCCCGGAACCCGGCTGGTCAACGATTTGATTCACTTGCTCAATAATCCGTTGCGCGGCGGGCTTCATCGGCGTCGGAGGTGGAGTCGGGTGGCAAATGCCAGAAACGACGTTGATGTTCACCTCATCATCGAATGGAGTCGTCGAGTTTGAATCGATGCCTATTACGGAAATGTTGTACGAGCCGAGCGGGGTAGAGCATGAAGTTGAGACATAAAGGTTGGTTGAAACATTGTCAACGCTAATCGCTGGTGAAGGATAGACATTAGCACCCTCGATCTCTCCTACAACCGACCAAAAAACAGAATCGGTACAGCCAGTGTTCCCTCCGCTCACGCAGACACCGGAAATGACCAAATTCGTCGCCAGACCTTGGCCTACCGATATGCTGTACTGGTCGTATGTGTGCATTTTGGGCCTTGATGAAGTCGTCGGAGTCGTCTTGGGCACCACGTTCTTTGAGGAAACGAGATTGTTAACGTCTGGGTTCCCGGAAACTCCGCCTTTGACTGCACATCCAACGGCGAATGCCACCAAAACCGCGCAAATTAGGGCTGCCAGCTTGAGATACACGCTCGTTCCCCCAATGAAACCATGCAGAGAATTCTCTAAAGTGAACACTCGACGAAGCGCGAGAGCGCGACGAGTCAGCCAAGCATAATCTTCCGCCCGATAATTTGCAATTCGGAACGTGAGTTCGCAAATCAGGTGACCAGTTGCAGCTTATTCTTAGGGCTTGTACTAGTGCTTGGTCCTAACAAACGCTGTACGATTTGAAGGCTCATCTGTCGGCGCAGTGACAGTTTGGTTTGGTGTTGCGTTCGGGTCTTATTTGATGAGCGGGTGCGGTTGATAGGGAGTTGGAATTAGTGGCCGCAAATGCTCCCTAAGCGTAACTGGATCTTGCCCACAATAGTCATCGCGGTTTGTTGCGTAATTATTGGCGCACTTATTTGGCCTTGCAGGACGCAGCGCTTGGAATATTCTTGCTTCTCTTAGCGGCTTTTGCCGTGCTCAGAGTCTTTGCTTTTGGAAGGGCACCCTAAGCATCGTGGATGCGATCTGGCCGATGGTCTGCGCCGGTATTTGGGCTGGAATGCCGCCATGGATCAGCGCTCTTCTTGGTATAATGACATGGGAGTTACCAAGGAGGCGTCAACGATGCATTTCTCATCGGCGATTTGGCAGTGGTTTTTGACCGTCCAAACCACAGGGTCACTGGTGCGGACCCAAAACGACGCGCTCATCGCAATTGCCAGCGTTTCCGCAGTGGTCTGGACCGGTGGATTGATTGCTTGGCAAATCAAGGCGTGGACGTTATCACGAAATTTTGCCCTCGATATGCTTCAGACGGCGTTCATGGCTTCAATCATTTCGCTGGTGGCACACCCGCCTACGTTTAGAATTGTGGCGACATTTTTCTTACTGTACTACGGCATCGGTTCAATCGTTGGCCTGGCCAAAAACCGCAATGGCGATACATGGAACAAATGGTTTGGCAAAAAGTACCCCAACATCACAACCGCCGAACAGCGCGAGAATGTTGCGAAGAGCAATCGAGAGTACTCAGCGTTCACAATGGGTACGATGGTTTATTACGCGGTGGCTATTGTGTGGCCTTACCCAACCGTCGTAGCGTGGCTTTCCGCGCTTCTTATATACAACGGTTACCAGAAACTAAACGAGCATTTTTCGGTTGCACCAGACAAACCCACCCTTGAAGCCGCTATTGGAATCCTGGGCCTCTTGATGGCGCAACTAAATTTCCAGACTTTGCGAAGTCAAAAACAGCCGGAGCCACCGTCCACACTGCCCGGAATCTAGAACAGAGAAGAAATGATACCCGCCGATGGTAAAATAGGAAATGTTTGGTTGTCGGGACGTGGGTGCATCGTGATGTTCCACTCGAGGGCTTCAGTCAAAATGCGATCGGGATCACCGTTGCGACGCGTCCTGGTCCGGTCGGTTCCAACGGGAACTTCCATCCCCCGCAATTCCCTGACGAACCGACCAGATGGGATTCAAAAACAGTCGCTATCAACCGCTCCGCTATACCGCCGCGCACCCTTCGTGGTCTATAACCTTCTGAGAAGATCTGCGTGCAATCTCTTGCATTGTTCACTGCTCGCCAATTCGCGCTGCAACGTGTAGTCGTTTTGGGAATGCTCATTTATCCGGAGAGGCGAACGCCGCCGTGTCAAAGATTGTCTGGATCGAAAATATCTTTCCGTTCTTCACTTGGTACCACGAGCAAAAGAGCACTCTAACGTTGCTCGCGATGAAATCGTACAGCAAACACACGTCATTCCCATCTACGAACATCTTCTTTACATCGTATTTCCCTTGCTGCTCTCGCATCATGTTCAGAAAGGCGGCAGGGCTACGGAATGCCTCGCCTGCGGGCCCTTTCACTAAAATATTATCGGCTAAGTACGCCTTGGCAGCGTCATAATCACGATTGTCCATGGCGCTGATGTACGCTGTTATGACCTCACCGGGGTTCAATTTTTCCTGCACGTCACTGACTGATTCGCCCCAATCTGGCGAACACATTTACTTGAGAGATCGGGTGCTCTACCTGATGATGCGACTTTACTCGGACAGACAGTGCGGAAATCTGAGACCAATTTGCTGACCAAATGCTGACCAACTACCCGAAACCGCGTGATACAACGTGATACAAGAAGTGCCGTAATTACTCGGTTTGTATCTTCTTTCGCTCTTTGACACTGTAGAGGTCAGAGGTTCGAGACCTCTCGCTCCCATGCGACGACGTACGCGACGACCCACGATGCAATCACCACGGCAAGACATGAGTCACTGGGGCGCGTCCGTTTTCCCGCACTCCACCATACCCCAAATATGGTGTCCCTTAGTTTTTATTTAAAGGAGTAGCATTGGTTGCGGGTGTTAGCGGAACCGTTCGTCTAGTGCGGCTCCTGACAGTCCGTGCAAGAGAGCGCGAACTGATAATCCACCGTAATTGTGCTCGTAGAAATAGGTACGGGGAGGCTTGGCCCGACCATGCCAC